>PPYE01414192.1_pt1 | contig 10904 bp, 9 predicted proteins | sample 1559881 | NCBI WGS metagenome assembly PPYE01 (sample SAMN08240022, study PRJNA423297) | Human gut metagenome, whole genome shotgun sequencing project.
TATAGCCACAAGATCAAGGATGTTCTTCATTCTGACAACAAGTTGGCTAACCTCGACTAATCTTCGAGATTTTACAACAAAAGATATGAGCGGGAATCCGAAAGGGTTCCCGCTTTTTTGTTCTTACTATCTGTTAGACTATTGGACGGTTTTTGTGCAATTGGTAAGTAATAGTAGCGCATTGTGCGCGACAACATTGTTTCTTTTAATTTTTTTTAACTAAAAAACTTGGAATCTATTTGTTTTTTTCCTATATTTGCATTGTCCAAAAAGAAAAATGGTCTCATCTTAAAGGTTTAACGACCAATAGTAAATGATAAGAAAGATAATATATATAAAGGTGAAATAACCTGTGGTAAATGATAATTGATATATTGAAATACACTTATGGTTCAGGCCTGAATTAAAATACCAGAAGAATACGACTTGAAATATAAGAGACTTTTTGGGGGACAGTTTGTGATGATACTCCAAACATATCATTTGTATAATTGTAGAAGGTGATTTAAACCGGATGGTGTTTGTTTAAGACATCAGAAGTTTCTTGCCGCAAGGATGGATTTGGAAGATGCCGGGTTTAAATGATAATTATGACAATTAGTAAATGGTATAACTATGAAGAAGATTTTAATGACGGTCATCGCTATGACAATGATGACAATAGGATTTGTAAGTTGCAGTGCATCTGACGATGAATTAGGAGAAGCTGTTAGTCAGGCTACTATTTCTAAAGATAAGTCAGATTTCTCTTTGCTCAGCTACACAATGACTGCGGGCTCTGCGGTAAGCGAGGCTTCCAACAGCAATGCTGAGAACAACGAGAAGTTGGTTTGCAAGATTCTTCCTGCTGGACAGTTAATGCTGACACACAAGAATGTAATCTTCGACGAAGGCACAAATGTAAAGTTTGCAACTAAGTTGGTTGGCAATAAGTTAATCATTACCGAAACAGGTGATTACGGAAAGTCTGGTCAGTATGGTTATTATACACTCGTTGCCAAGGTTGGAATAGTTAAGGATGGTGACTACGTGATTGTAGTAAAGCGAAATGATCACGTACGTGAGGAGTTCTCTTTGAAGTATGACTCTTCTCGCGCAAATAAAGATAATTAATGCAATTACATATTGTAAGTATTTGATAACACAGAAATATAGTAGTAAATGATAACACTAGTTTATAATACAAATAAGTGTCGCTTCTAAAGACCAGTCTAGTTTGCTTTTTATTTTTGCTGCACCGTTTCGATGAGTTGTTCTGGAGTGCAGTCTTTTAATATCACCTTATTCCCTTTATCCAGCAGGTAGATAGTTGGCATAGCCTTGAGCCCGTAAATGGCGCTGATGCGATTATCTGCAACAATTCTTATTACCTGTATGTCAGCAGGGATTTCCTGCTTCTTGAGCCATGCAGACACCTTGTGGCAGTTCTCGCATTCCGGGTCATGGAAATATAGGATAATCTTCTTCTCTTTATACTCACTCAGTTTACAGGTATTACCGTCTTCTTGTGTAAAACTGATGTCTATGGCAGTAGTGCCAGGCAGATTCTTTCTGGCTTGCTTCAGCTTGAAGTTGAGTCTTTCCTTTTCTGTTTCGTCAAAGTATGGTGATTTCGCCATGTCTTCCAAGAAGAGACTGTAGATTCTGTCATTGCGCATGGGTGATTCCGGATTTTCATAATAATGCTCAATGAGAGTCTCGAATTTTTCCTTGGATGGTTTCTGTATGAAAGCTTTAGCCGTAAAGGCAGCGATGCCCTTCTGGGCAATCTGCTGGTTAAAGCGTGAAAGTATATCAATGAAGTTGACAAAGCCCTGCTCTGCCATTTCCTTATTGCTAAGTTCCAGTGTATCTGCAAAGTTAAAGTTATCCCAATAATGCTCGCTGAGATAAGCAGCACGTAGTTCTACGCTGCGCAAGGTGTCTGGCAGTGTAGGATAAGGAAAACTGTTTTGTGCCTTGGCAGGAGTCAAGGCGTAGGCTATTACTAGATAGCTCAGGAGGATAAATCTTTTGATCATCTTTTCTTTTGCTTTTATTGCTTTCAATCGGTTGCAAAATTACAAAAAATAAATGAATGTGGCAAGGAAAAAGTAATAAAAAAAGTCGCGGAACCATAGAGGGTGAGATCACCTCGGCAACTACAGTTCCAACGACCAGTCTAGTTTATGTCTCCGCAAAATATTTGTTATAGTAAATGATAATTTATTTTATTAATATTCTTGGGGTTATATAAACCTAAACGATATGTCTATTTTAATAAGTAAAAGTATACTCCTTTGCTTGTCCTTGATTGGCATTGTCCATCTTCACGTAGTAGGTAGCATTGCCAGTAGCGTTTTGATGAACGTTTTTCAAGTTCAAGGTATATGTCTTGCCGGCTTCACCAGCCTTGAATACATACCAGCAATTCATATTCTGCCCTGTCTCATGGGTTGAGCTGTGCTCAATGTCGCAGCCTTCTGGAGTTACATCGTTTGATGCTACCTTCACTACTACTGGCAGCAGTTCCTTCGGGTAGTTGGCAGGAACGGTAAAGGTAAATTCCGCCTCGGCATTTGCATTTGTTCCGATGTTGGCAGGAGCATTTACCTGATACTGCACCTCGTTGATGCTGTAGAGATGGATGTTGATGCTCAATCCATGCTTTTTCGTATCATAGAGGTGGATGGTTCCTTCTCGCCAGTTATCATCAACGATTCCCAGGTTGTATGTGATGGTACCAGTACCCGTTTGGGTGTTACTATCGTATGAATAGCTTGCAACCACAGGCTGGGCATCTTCTGCGTATGCCAGATTTTCGGTCCATATTGCCTTGAAATCAGAAGCCTGCTTGCTGGCAGCGTCATTACCTTTGTAGGTAAAGCTGATTGTCTGCTGTGTGCCTTCGCCCGAATGCACAAACTGATAGGTTCCATCTTCAATTTTCAGCTCTTCATCGCCATTGGAAACCCCAGGCACGATTTGCTGTATGGTAATCCAAGGGTTGTTGACAGGAGCACTTTTCAAGGCATATTCATGGTTTTCAGTTCCCCAGCTTTCGTCCAGCTTATCTATGATGATTTTATATTCATAGTTTCGTTTGATCTGGTATGGTTTGTTGTTTTTATCCTGCAAGTATATCAGATAATACTTTCCGTTATGCAACAACAGAACCTTTGAAGGTGCTGATGGCAGGTTGGCATCTTCGAATACGCCTGTAGGGTTAAACATCTGGGTGTTATCACCCTTCAGTCTGCTTCCGTCAAGTGGTGGCGTTACATAATCTACATCCCATATCCAGAATGAATTACCCGTTGTGGGTGTAAATGTCAGATGATTTCTGTCGAATGGAGCCAGGGTGCCGTAGGAGAGTCCGTTGACAACGGTCAATTTGAAGTCGTTTACGAGATTGGGATTTTTTGCTTTTGCATCTGCACTCCATTCTGCCGAAATCTTAGCCCTGTCTCTTATGAGATGAATGATATAATCATTCTTTTGTGTATCTTTTCTCAGATATTCTTTCAGCTGTTTAGGATTATCTTTTTTGATATATCCCCAGTAGCGCATGATGACAGACTGGTCTTCCGTGTGATTGGTCTCGAAAGTAGTCATGAGCAGGTTCTCATGCATGCCTGCCCATTTCCACTGATCGCTTTCATTGATGGTCTGGTAAACACTGCTTGTATTCGCCACCAGATGGATACGTGAGGTGTTGTTCGGAATCATTGCCGAAAATTCTTTTGGCTCTGTGCTTCCGTTGACATCAATGCCTCCGCCACTCACACCTTCTGCTGGGTTATGGGTGATGCTTCCAGTGTGATTGCCATTCTCGTCAACTTCATGATAGTTTCCGTCGTTATCTCTTTTGAATCCAAGAACCGCAGTAAAATCATCCTGTATTTTACCGAATCCCACAAACTGTCCCTTGTTGTCGAAGCAGAATAGTTTTAGGGCGTCTTTGTTTCGGATACCTTCGTTGAGGAACACGGTGCTTCGGGTAGCGTTCTCTTCGAAACTGGGGATGGCTATTCTGAAACTGGCTTTATAGTAACCTTCTTCTGTTTCACTGGTTGTCGAAGGTTCGTTGTCAACCATAGAATCGGAACAGGCTGTCAACATGGTTGTTAACAGCACAGCTATGATTCCGATATATAATTTTATTTCTTTCATGTTACTAACCTTCTTTATTCTTGATTCTCAATATCTTCAATTTCATCCTGAGTCAAATCGTGGACACAGCGCACGTAGGTGCCATCTTGCTGCTTGTAGTTATTATAATCAGACTTATTACCGTCTAACGTCCAATAGTACGCACCCTTCAGTACTTGTTGTCCCACCGCCTTGTCAGCAGTTGCCAACTCGTATATTCTCTTCACTTCTTCTCTGGTAGGAAGTCGCCAACCATTAAGTTGAAGCGTCTTGTTGTTCTGGGTTGTTGCACTTTCGCTATACTTACTGCAGTAATCTATAGCGTCTTGATAACTGCCTACCTGATTGCTATTACTCTTTTGGGTTGAAGCAATGATAAACGCAGGTGAAACCGTGTTGTCTGTGGATTTATGATTTTCATCAACCATCGGCTTGGCTATGATATAGTCATTTGCCTTCTTGTTGTTGGCAAATTGTACGGTATAAAGACGATTGTCATATTGCCATTCTGCATCAGTGGTTCCGCTGCTTTTTAAATTCATCGAATAGATGGCAGGATACTTTCTGAAAAAGACTTCCTGTTCCTTATCTGAATTAGGTACATAAACCTTAAACGAGCCATATACGATAGTGTTGTTTATAGGTAGTCCTGCATGAAGGTCTATCCAGCCTCTCTTGTTGTCAGTATAGCTACCGTCATATCCTACCAGGATTTGTCCGAAGTCATATCCGTTTTCTTTACCATATCTGTCGTAATAGTATGCTTTGGCATCCTTGATTAGGCAAGTCTCTGAAGCAAACCATTGGATGGTTTTATCTGCCTGGTTGTCATTTTCTACTCCCTTTATATCCAGCGTGGTAGGATATACCACCAGATAGCTTACCTTATCAGCATCTACTTTAGTATCTTCTCCCGTAGTCCATTTGGTGATGGCCCATTTCAGGTAGCCTAATTCTTCATTGTAATCAATGTTTATACTATCCTTGAGACGCTTGATGTCTGCATTTATCGTATAGATGTAGTTGCGCTCCAGCTTCTTTTCTCCCTTTGGGTCACGAACGGGGATGGTCAGCTCTTTTTCCCTTGTATCATTCTTGTTATCTTTGCTTTCGAAAACAACCTTTACGGCAATTTTCGGAGCATCCTCCTGGCTGGTCCAGGTGGTGGAATAACTGTATGTAGTTACAGAACACTTGTTGGCTTCTATCTTATCCACCGTGTTATCTTCGTTGTTGCTCTCGATGTTTGGCTTAGCTGTCTGGCCTGCAAATACAGAAGTATTGGTGTTGTAGTTGAGAAACTTCCACTTTACGTTTGTGATATTGTAGCCGTTTACTGATGAAGAGAGATTCAGCTTAATCTTGGCAGCCGCTCTCACCAATTCTACGGGAATATCCTGTTCTGCCTCTTCTGTAATCTTGTATGAACCATGACTGCTCATCAGAAACAGCTTCTTGCTGTTGTCTGTAGAGTAAGGCTTCCAGATATCCGCGTCCTGCTGGGTAGCATTCTGAAGTTCATTCAGGCTTTTGCCTTGCAGGCTCTGTTTGGTGTTGGCTGCTGCATAGAATACATAACTTTGACCTGGCTGGAGGTTCTTGCTCTCCTTCCAGTTGCCGGAAGCCAATACCTCTGCCTGGTTTTCTGCCGGACTTGTAAACTGGCAGTCGATTCTACAATCACCTTTTGTCGGTTCGAACATTTTAAAGTCAAGAGAAGACAGAGTTTTTTCATGAAGATTCTCTTCTTCCTTCACTCTTGTGGTCTGCAGGTCGTTGACCATAGGAGTGATGCTCAGCTGTTGTGCAGCCGAACCGTTTCCCAGTTCGTCTTCAGCCGAGCATCCTGCCATGAGCCATCCTGCCGTAATAGCCAAGATGCATTTTGCGAATCTTATGTCTTTATATAACTTCTTCATGATGAATATTGTTTTCTTATGTCTTTATAATACTTGTTCGAAGTGAATGTCTTTGCCCGCATCTTCTCCGGTGGTACATCCCATCAGTTTGAAATAAGGATTGATAACAAACCTTTCGTTTGGATTCTTGGTCAGGAACACATGTGCTCTTACGTTGTGTGGCTGAGCCATATCCAGTCGGTTCTTGGGCACTACATAGAAGTAGAGGGTTTTCTTTGCACCTTCCTTGTTGATGATGTAGCTTTCTATCTTGTAGCTGTCGGCCGACTGTCCATCTTTGTAACTTCCATCCGCATTACATTCTACGAATCCGAACAATGGGTTGTCTGTCTGGAGAATCCATGGTGCTCCTTTGGTGTCGATGTCCTTCAGTGTAATCATCGGACCGCGTTGTGGCTGACCATAATATACCTTGTAGCCCCAATCAGTCTTGTCGGCATCAGGAAATATCACTTCTGTTGATGCATCGATGTAATCATACGTTCCACCATCTTGCCATTCTTTTATGGTTGGAGTAACGGTGAGCATGCCCATCTGTCCGTTGAGGAAGTAACCGTAAACTACCAGCTCACGGTTGCGGATGGCTTTACCGTCTGTTGGGATACTGAAGTCAACGCTTTTTTCTTCCGTGCCTAAAGAATAATGAATCTTTCCTTTGATTGCCTTGGTGGTTTCACGGAGATAGCACAGGTTGTGGGAAGCAATTCCTGCTTTCTTAAAGGCATCCAGATAATCCTGTGCAGTTTGAGTTTCGTTCTTCTTGAACTTCTCTGGATCTTCTACTTCCTTGATGTTATCAGTCTCAACACCATTCAGTTTCAAAACAGTTGATACATAGCCTGTACTGTTTACATTGTATTTGTTGCTGGTAACAACCTGGTTGTCATCATTTTCTTTGTATTCAGTCTCATCAGGGAAGATATAGCTGGCGGTAGGAATGGTGTTTCCTTCCACCTCGATACTGGTAACCTTTACATTTTCTATGCCCGTTTTTCGGGCAAAGTAGAAGTGGAGCTTGGAAACAGCGCGAACCAGAGGAATCTTGATTCCTTTGGTCTTTGCCTCTGCTTCGGTTGTTCCAACATGATTCTCTACAGAAATATTGGTGATGGCACGAGAGATAGGGAGACCTGTTTCAGGAACTTTTGTGTTCTGTGGATTGCCATTTTCCTGAATGCCAAAAGTAGAGTCAAAGCAGATATTCTGCAACTCCTTGCGGGTGATGCTGCTGAAATCCTTACCGTTCAACTTGCTTTCTATATTGGTACTTTCGGAATTTGCGAGGATGTAGAGGTCGATATTTTCCACCTCTTTACCTGCTATCTTTCTTAAGAAACGTAGCTGCAAATTGTAGCTGCCATTAATATCTTTCAATGCTTCTTCCTTATATGCGATAGGATTGGCATCTTCGTTTGTGCCAGATTGAAACACCCACACCTTGATGCTGTGAATGTCGCTCTCTGAGTTGGGGTCAGCTTTACTTTCATTGTCTGCGAGCATACCTTCCGTACGTCTTTCTCCAGCTCGGGTGCTGTTAGCCGAATTGCTAGAGAAGCTGAGGCTGATATATGCGTCATGGTTCTCAGCTGTCTCTGTATCTTGATTCTCTGAGCAAGATGCCATTGCGCCTACCATGAGCAAAGCAGCGAGTGCCGTACAAATCTGGCGGGTCATCTTGGTCAAAGTAGTTTTATAGCTAGTCATCTTTTCTTTCTTTTACTTATACTTATCTTTTCTTATTTTCCCAGGTCGGTATTCTGTAGGTTCAGAACCCAGTTGTTTACCTTGATTCTTGCATCCATGCTGTAGTTGGAGCTTGGTGCAGGTACGTAGAACACCAGGGTGTAGTGGTCCTGGCGGTCCAGATATTGCTGATCGGTCCAGTCTTTGCCGTAGCGGTCGCTCGCACAGAGGGAGAGGAACCAAGGCAGGGAATGGTTGAAGATTACCTTGCCTGTTCGCTTGTCTGTGATGACGATGCGTTTGTCGTCATAATCATTGGTTCCAATAGCCCCACGGCTCTTGTTGTCGTCCTTGGTCTCAAACATACGGGATGATGAGAGGTCGTAAACCAAAGCTTTTTCTACGATTTCGCCTTCCACCTCGGTCTTGCCACTGTGGTTTTCTACCAGTTTCTTGTCGAATGGCAGATATGTGATTGACTTTGGTTTTACCTTGTCGCCCTTATAGTCGAGGAGGGCAGCAGAACCTTTTATCTCTACATCGAAGTTTTCTGCGGTAAAGCCTTTCTGGTCGGGTTCGAATGGAAGCATCACCACTCGGTATGTCTTGGTACACTTCATCAGACTCAGTTTGCCCTGTGCATCGTTTGTGCCATCGAAGCTGACGGTATCCTGGGCTGTATAGAGAGCAGTAAACTGCTTGTCGTTGACCGAAGCATCTCCGTTCTTCTTACCCATTTCCTCTTGCAGATCTTCAATGGTTGAAATACCAGGAGTAAGCTGTGTGAATGTAAACTCAGTCTCATCGTCGTCTGCTCTGGTGCCAGCAAGTGCAGGCTGCTTGTCACGAGCCAGGCAGACGAAGGTGTACTTGCCCTTCTGCAGGTCTGTGATTTCCATCTGATGACCTAACTCAAACTTGTCTGCTGACTCTGTATAGGTATCAACGAATTTGCCGTTCTTGTCGAATACATAAACGTTGAGGTTTTTCACTTCTGCAGAGAATGCATCGGCTTCCTTGACATTGTAAGTGTAGTCAAATTTGAGTGACAACTTAGCTGTAGGGCAACCCGTGATATCATCTTTCATGCATGATGAAAGAGAAGTGAGTGCGATGGCTGAGATGCAAACTAGCTTGCAACATTTGTTGTTGAGGAAATGTGCCATATTCTTTATCTTTTATAATCTTTTACTTATTTTATATAGAGAGTGCCGTAGGTAGCGAATATCTTTGCTTCATCAGCTCTCTGTTTCGTTGCCTTCGGCATCGTTATTTTCTAAGGATGAAAAGTGCCAGTCTTTCGGGTTGGGGGATGACGGCACGTCTTTGTATCTCCCGCCTTTTATACATGGGCGGCAATGTTAGTTATCTTTTCTGAATGTTTTCGTTGCTTTTCAGAACGAACGTTTTGATTGATAAACTCTCGGAGGAGGATTGCTCCCCCGAGAGTCTTAGTATATATATATGTATTTATATTTTATCTGTCTGGTTTGACGGAATATTACTTAAAGTCAACGTCCTGTGTATTGAGAACCCAAGGGTTAACAGAAACAGTAACATCAAGATAGAACAAACCTTCCTTGTCTGGTGTGCCGTTAGGAACCTGTGCACCAACGTTGAAGATATTGTTTACTGTCAAGCGATAGATGCTATTACGCTGGATAGCATTCTCGTAACCGATGTACTGATCCTTGATAGCCTGCTTGTAGTATGTCTTACCGCAGTTGAAGACTTCAATCTTGTATGTCTGACGGAAGTTATCCAATTTGTTTTCTACAGTTGGTTCACCCTCAGTAGTTGGTGCAGCCTTAGCTGCTATCACCTCAGCCTTCATCTGATCTGCAGTCTTACCACCGAAGAGTCCCTCTACATCATTGTAAGCTTTATAGATGTCAGCGAAGCTCTTGTAGATAACGTTGTTGTAACGGTAGAATGTACCATCTTCAGGGAAGTCTGCGTCAGCCATATCCTTGAGCTTTACAGTATATTCAAAGTACATTGAAGTTGCTGCAGTAGATGAGTTGTTCTCAAATACATAATCCTTATGAGTATTAGGAGCAGTTGCTGCAGTGAAGTAGTCTCCGTTCTTAAGCAAAGTAGCTGTACCGAAGTCATCTTTTGGCTGATAATATGTGATGTCTGAAGGAATGTTCAGAGTTGTTCCAGTCCAGTTCTGCATGATATAGCTCTTGTTTGACAAGTTAGAGATTGCATAGCCAGTCATCTTAATAGACTCTACTTTCTTAACAGCATCTTCCATAGCCTTTTTCTCTGCAGGTGTAGCATCTGTCTTTGTGTATGCTTTAATTTCTGCAGCATTAGATGTTGGCTCATCAATACGAGCTGTCAAACGCTCAATCTTGATAGGGCTTACAGCGTTGTCGTATTTAATCTGTGCAGCATTAGCCTCCTTCTTGTTGTCATCGGTAAATACTACAGTATAGCCATTGCCATTAACATCTTTATCGTTCTGGTTGAACATTGCGAAATTATTGTCTGTATCGTATGGCTTAGCAAACTTATTTGTTGCAGTGAAGATATTCTCCCATGGCTTTTCATCTGTAGCGTTAGCCAGGAAGTATACCTTATATGTTGCACCTGCAACTACCTTATCTACTTCAATCTTAATCTTGGTAGAACCATCATTACCCTGAGTTGGCTTACCTGCTTTCCATTCTGTTTCTGTGATTTCCTTTGTGAAAACAACTTTACCAGCAGCATCTACCAAGTAGATTGTACCGCTTGTTACATCTGATTCTGCTGCAGTTGCATCCACTGTAGGCTTGTTAACTACAGTTCTGGTACCATCTGACTTTGGAGTCTGTACATTCAAAGTCATGTAGAAACCATCTACCTTAGCCTGACCTGCGTTGTCACCAGCTAAATCATCATTACTGCTGCAGCTTGTGAAAGACAAAGCTGCGGCTGAAACCAAGCTCATTACGAGCAAATTCATTTTTTTCATAATCTTTTACTTGTTAATTTGTTAAAACGTTATTAATATTTTATTCTTATTTATTTCCTAAAAATGTTTCGCATACAAATGGTTGGGTTCTGTTTTTAAACCAATAACAATCCTTATTATCTATAACTTACCTGTTGGCGGAATTAGTTTAGCGCATATTTAACCCTGCCAATCGGTCTATTGTTTACATAATTTATATATTGCAA
>PPYE01585973.1_pt1 | contig 10904 bp, 10 predicted proteins | sample 1559881 | NCBI WGS metagenome assembly PPYE01 (sample SAMN08240022, study PRJNA423297) | Human gut metagenome, whole genome shotgun sequencing project.
TTTTTGATTTGTGGTATCTTATTTAATATAGATTATTTAAAGTATTTTTTAATCACAGGAGGTTATGCTATGAGACCAGACAACAAATTCTTTTCATTTATGTCACTGCTCGGAGATATCATATTGCTCAATGTTCTCTTTATTATCACTTCAATTCCCATCGTTACCATCGGCGTCTCGCTGACCGCGCTGTACACCTCTGTCAAAAAAAAGAATCCGCGGAAAGGAGTCCTACATTGCCAGCTTCAGGCAACATTCATCAACAAGCCTCTGCGAATCATACTCAACAGTCTGCTGACCGCGCTCAGTCACCTACCTTATACAATACACCTGCCGGCAGGTACAAAAAAGGGCGTTCGTTTTTCGAACGCTCTAAAGTATAATTTTATTTATATTTCAGCCATAAAACCGGGCGATTCCCACTTTTTCAATGAAACTCGTTTCGATCCCGCATTATGAACATGTGGACAACGCGCGTTGTCCACATGTCTTTTCATCCTTTCATTACATTGAGGCATTTCACACTGCTTCTCTCCACGATACCGCTGTCGATATATCTCGTCTCATAACCTTTTTCTTTCCCCTGGATTTTATCCAGAAGCCGCTTTACCGCCACCTCCGACATCCGTTTCATATCCACATTGTAGGAAGTAAGCTCCTGCGCAAAGCTGTGAGAAGGCAGGTAGTTATCATAGCCGATGATCGATACTTCTTGCGGAATACGGTACTTTCTTTCACGCAGTGCCTCATAGATCCACTGCGCCGTCCAGTCGCCGTTACAGGCGAACGCAGTCGGCATATTTTCCGGAAGCATAATTTTCATCTGTCCGGTGAGCAGATCCCTGTCCTCCAATATCCATTCTTTTCTCTCACGTATCCCAGCTTCCATCAGCGCTTTCTTATACCCGTAATACCGATCCATAATATTTTCATTTGCAAGTATGGAGCCCACAAACGCGATATCCCGATGCCCCCTTTCAGTCAGATACCGGACCACCTTATACATCCCCCAAAAATTTCCGGACATAACACTGTCGCACGCAAGCCCCCTGACCCGGAAGTCCAGAAGGACCACCGGCACTTCAGCCACCGTCACAAGATTTCTGATGTATGGTTCGAACATCCAACCGATCACGATCAGTCCGTCAACAGCCCTTTCTTTCAAAATTCTCGGGAGTTCTTTCGTATTCTGCAACTCCATATCAAGGATTTCCAGCATAGTTACGCTCTGTTTTTTCGCCGCTGCGCATATTACCTGCTGATACATGGCCCAGTAAAATGAATTTCCGATCTCGATATACTGATGGCTAGCGATCACCCCGATCGTTGCTCCCGCTTCTTTCCGCTCATACCGCGAAAAATCATATCCCATACTGCGGGCGGCGTTCTCGATGCGTCCCCGCAGTTCTTCGCTGACGCCTTTTTTCCCGGACAAGGCATTAGATACCGTAACCGTACTCACATCCAGGGCTTCAGCAATATCTTTCAACTTTATCTCAGACATCCTGTTGCCTCCTTCTAAATCTCACAGACTCGCCCCTTACTATACCGCCTTCTACAATGCGTATCCCTTCCGCTTTTCTCCTGCCCTCAATTCTGCGGATCAAGGTACGCACACTCAGGCGGGCCAGCATCTGTACATCATTCTGATAAGTTGTCAGTTCCTTTTCCCCGCTCACATCTGGAGGATAATTGTCAAAACCGACTACCGATACATCTTCCGGAATCCGAATTCCCCGTTCTTTCAATTTTTTCATCAGTGCAAACGCCGTTCTGTCACAGTTGCACACAAAGCCTTTGGGCAGTCTCTCCGGCAATTCCAGCTCCACTCCGTACACCTCGCCATTTTCATTCCTATCTTCTATAATATTGGTCTTCGCCGCCTCCAGTCCCGCGCGTTCAAGCGCTTTGCAGTATCCAAGATAGCGGTCGGTAATGTTTTTCGTCGCCATAACACTTCCCACAAACGCAAGATCCGTAATTCCTTCCTTAATCAGCAAACGGGTCATCTGTTCCATACCGCTGAAACTGTTCGCTACAATATAATCTATCCCGTCATAGATGTCATAATAATCCACACATACAACAGGCTGTGTCTTATATGTTTCCCGTACCATCTGTATATAGTCCGGCTTCAGTTCCCCAATAAGGATAATCCCTGATATCCGGCTTTCCTGAAAGGCCGTAAATTCCTGTTGCAGCCTCTCTTTTTCTTCCGTAGCCACTTCAAGTACCACAAGGCACCCCCACTTCATCGCTTCCTGTGTAATACATTTATATACTTCCATATAAAACGAGGGGAATTCTTTTACATACCGTTCCGCGACAATCACTCCAATCAGATAGCCCCCCCTTTTTTTCTTTTTCTCACGGTTATCTGCCTGGTACCCCAGCTCCTGTGCGGTTTTGACGATCTTTTCCCGAATTTCATCGCTTACACCCTTTTTTCCATTCAGGGCATTCGACACTGTCACGATACTCACACCCTGCTTATTCGCGATATCTTCCAACTTTACCCTCTTTTTCTGCCCCATATCTGTCACCTCTTTTTCTGCTGTCGCTGACGTGCGGCATCTGCAGGCTTATACTTCCACGACTTCGAACAGTCTGCTCTTAAAATCACCGAATTCCACCGGAATGCGCACTCCCGCCTGCATAAGCGTGCCTCCGGCATATATGCTTCCGCCGACCGCATAACGTTTCCCCTCATCCAGTCCGGCAAGCCTTACAAACCTGCTCTTTGCATTCGCGCGCGCCCTCACCTGCACATAAAATACAAGTGCTCTGCTCTTATCCTTTTCCACGATCATCCAACTGTCATAATACCCGTTTCCCTCTGCAGATGCAAGACGGTAATAATCCCCCTCACGGATTAAATCGTTATATTTATGGTACTTCTCGACCTGCACTTTCACCTGTTCTTTCTCTTCATCCGAGAGCTTTGTGATATCCAGTTCATATCCGAATGTACCAAGAAGTGCCACATCTCCTCTCGTCTCAAAAGGCGTAGTCCTTCCCACCGTATGGTTCGGACACACACTGACGTGCGCGCCTATTGTCGAGACCGGGTAGATCAGCGCCGTACCTTCCTGTATCGCCAGACGCTCGACTGCATCCGTATCATCCGAGCACCAGATCTGCGAACTGTAGTACAGCATTCCGGGATCGAACCTTCCGCCTCCGCTGGCGCAATTTTCCAGAAGAAGATCCGGGAAATCCGTGACCAAACGTTCCTGCATCCTGTACACACCGAGGATATATCTGTGGGAGAGCTCTCCCTGCCGGTCTGCCGGAAGCGAAGCACTGCCCGGTGTGGCGATCTGCCGGTTCATATCCCATTTCACATAGGAGATGTCCGCACTTCTGAGGACACTGGCAATCATATCATAGACCGTGTCCACCACTTCCTCTCTTGAGAAGTCAAGCACATACTGGGCACGGCTCTGGGTGATATCCCTGCCCGGAATCTGGATTGCCCAGTCCGGATGCTCTTTGTAGAGATCCGAATCCGGTGAGATCATCTCCGGCTCGATCCAGATACCAAACTTCATCCCCAGTTTCTTTACATTTTCCACAAGCGCACGGAGTCCGCCTTTGAGCTTCTTCTCATTTACATACCAGTCCCCGAGAGAGCTGTCGTCATTGTTCCGTCTGCCGAACCAGCCGTCATCCATGACAAGCATCTCGATCCCGAGCTCTGAAGCCTCCGTCGCGATCTCGAGAAGCTTCTTCTCGTTGAAGTCAAAATATGTCGCTTCCCAATTATTGATCAGGATCGGCCGTTTCTGATGGAGATACGGGCTGCGGATCAGATGCTCTCTGTACAGATCATGGAATGTCCGCGTCATTTTTCCCAGTCCCTCCGCAGAGTAGACCATCACTACTTCCGGCGCGGTAAATGTTTCTCCCGGCTCCAGTTTCCACGTAAAGCCTTCCGGATGGATTCCCATCGACATCCGCACAGAATCAAACTGGCTCTTCTCAGCCTGCGCGATAAAATTTCCTGAGTACACGAAGTTCATAGCATAAACTTCACCCGTGCTCTGCGTCGTCTCCGGTGTCACCAGCGCAAGGAACGGATGCTCCTGATGACTGGAATTCCCCTTAAAAGATGCAACATTCTGTCTACCGTATCCCAACGGTATTCGCTGAATATGTCTCTCTCTTGCCCATGAGCCAGGCAACGTAATCATCTCGAAACTGCGGTCATCCATATCGAGACACGCGGAAAGGATTTTCTCTATATAGAACGGATCTCGTCCTCCATTTTCCACAATCACCGAACGGGTCAAGACGTCCAAACCATCAAATACAGAGTACAGAAGCGTTACTTTCATTCCAAGCAGTGCATCCCTGCAAAATATCTTAAGTGTACTACAATCCGACTCGCTTCCCCATGTAGCAGGAAGTCCTTTAAGATACGGCTTGCCCGCCACAATTTCATACCCTTCATAGACAAGCTCGCTTGCACGATGTCCTGCCATGCTTCTGACACACAGTGCAGACTCTCTATAATCTCCCATCCCTGTTTCAGGAAATTCCATAGACGCACAATCAAAAAAAGCACCTGTCTCTCTTTTCTTTTGTGACGGTGTAAGCGGTCCTTCGTCCTCCCGAAGCAGATAGCGAATATCACTATCCACAATTTTTGCGCCGTAATAGAGGTGACCTACATATCTTCCATCAACTATAGCTATCCCGTAGGTGGTTTTTTCTGTATTCAATAAAAAGATCTGATTCTTCTCAAAAAAACGAATCATAATTTATTTCCCCTTCTTATTTAATTTAATTTTCTTTATATTTAACACTATTTTCAATTATTTTTTAGGTTTTGTCAATATTTCAAGTCGAAAATATATACAGAAATTATCAGACCCGTCCCTCGCCGGGAGAGCTGAGATCGACGCCCTCAGCCTGAGCAATTTCCTTGACGGTCATGCCTAGGTAGAACCGGGCGTAGATCCACTTGGCCTGCTTGTCCGGCAGCTCCATCACCGCAGCATAAAGCTGATCGCGGAGCTGCCTGTCCTCCAGAATTTCTTCCGGTGTCGGCGGGTGCTGCAAAATGGCCTTCTCAATGCCGTTGTCGCAGTCCAGGGAGTAGTGCATAAGATCCGGATCGCAAATATTTTATGGAGGTGTAAGATGGACAAAGAAATGACCAGAGGGCGTGCTCTTCTGTTTTAATCTCTCTTTTCCTGACAGACGTGGCGGTTATGGCAGATATGGTCATCATTCCGGCCGGAAACGGGCTGTATGAGACCTTCCAACATGACGCCGCCGTGAATTTTATCCTGTCGGAACCATCCTTTATCATGCTTTTCTCAGCCAGTACCTTCCCGGGGGTATATGAGACACTGAGTGAAGAGATCGATGCTTACAGCAAAGAAGTCTTTTAATATTCCTTTATTTGAAAATGGGCCGGCATTCCAACTTCTCTGGAATGCCGGCCCATTCAATAATAATTTGTAAAGTTTTATATAAAAATAGGTAAAAACACTTGCATGATGGAAAATTATATGGTAATATTATGTTCAGTTCGTGAGAACGAGCCGCTGTGGCGGAATTGGCAGACGCACTTGACTCAAAATCAAGCGGGTAACACCGTGCCGGTTCGAGTCCGGCCAGCGGCAGCAAAACCCTCTTTGGATTTATCCGAAAAGGGTTTTATTTTTTGTACAGAGACAACAACTTTAACTATTTCAACTAACAAATGGATTCACGACATTTATCGGATTGCCTTCAATAAATGCTTTTATATTTGCAACTGTAATATCCATGATTCTCTGACGAGATGCCTGTGCCGCCCATGAAATATCCGGTGTAATAAGACAGTTTTCCACGTGTAACAGTGGATTGTCCTCTTTAATCGGCTCTGTTGAAACAACATCCAGGCCGGCAGCATATACCTTACCACTAATCAAAGCCTCTGCCAGATCCTTTTCAACCACCAGCTGTCCTCTGCTGTTATTTATGATGATGACTCCATCTTTCATCTTTGCAATATTTTCTTTATTGATAATTTCCTCTGTACTTTCTTCATAATTTTGCTGTCCTATGTTTTTTAGCTTAATCCTAACTGTTCAGTTTACTGAAAAGTCACACTTAATCTTCAATTAGAGCCCATGCCCTATTTAATACCCTCTTTGTATTAGCCAAAACAATTTCCTCTTCTTCGTCTCCCACAAGCGTAACCTCCATGGATAACACCATAGGATCAGCGTTACGACCGATCAGAGCTGCTTTATCCATATCGAAATCAAATACTTCCAGTTCAATCATCATATTCTTGGCAGCCGCATATTCACGACAACTCCTTTTGCGCCAAGATACTCTGCTTCATCAATTGCATAATATAGGGCAGTTTCCGCCGCCATTCTCCCTTTTTCATCAATATCATTTGGATTCCTAATCCATATATTTCACATTCTGTAAGATTACACGGCATTTTTTTATACAGGTAATTTCATTCATCAGGAGGAAATCTGGCTGGAGCCGATTTCTCCAGACTCAGATTTGCGAAGGGAACTGCGGGGATGGTACCGGGTAAAAGACCGATTTGTTGAAAATGAGTATGGGAACCGATTTTATCTGGATACCTCAAATGGCTGGCATTCCTTATTGAGAACGAAACTTGACGGACGGAGCCGGCGCTCAGTATGGTACTGGGTGCCGGCTTTTGATTATTTACGCTCTCTGAACAGGCTGCCAATTATTCAGTTTTGGGAAACCACATCAGATAGGCAATAAGGAGAAGAGAGTTTTAATTTTCTTCGATACGCATCCCCCCGTTTTTACAATATTTTGTAGCCGATATTTAGCTGCCCTCCTTCCATCATCCGCTTAAAATAAAACGCGAGCCGATAATCTGTGAAATACCTCACAAGATTACCGGCTCTGCGTCTATGCGTCTGGCTCTGTTACTATTCTTATTTTCAAGTCCTTTGCGTCAATGATGCTTTCCTTTTTGCACTTTGGACAAAATAATGGGAATTTCCTTAGTATCGTGTCCCTTCTCAATTTGGTATGCGTTTTATTTCCGCAGATAGGACAATGAATCCATTCTGTTTTCATAATGCGTTCCCCACATGCCTTTTCTTAATCATCTGTTTAGGCTTACAAAGCTCTTGGCTTTTTGTTTCATTACAATCTGGACAATTGAGAGATTAAACCTGCAATTCGCTCCGAACAGTCCATTTTGCGGGTTTTCGCTCTTCTCCGATCATCAAAAAGAGGGAAATACACTCTTCCCCATACCCCGCATCCCGCTTTGATTCTGATTCCGATTTAGCCAATCAACGACCAACTGCTTAGCTGCAGCATATTTGTGGGGCAATCAGTTGCTGCGCCCATTTTGTGTTTTTGTGCGTAGCATTTTTCATACGGGAGCCTCGCTGGTTGATTTTCCCATTTTGGAGTCTGAAGAAATCAAACGTCCTCGTCCCTCCACCTTCACCATCTTCTCCAGCTCTTTTATAGCATCTTTCCCTATCCATCGTTGTGCCTTACTATCACTTTCCACAAATTCATGTGCCAGTAAAAGTGCCTTCTCGTTGAAATCGAAGTCTCTTTTTCCGATTTCACGCAACGCCCAGGACGCTGCCTTTCTGACATGTTCACGGTCATCATCGGAATGCTGAAAAATCAGCCTGAGATAACCATCCAGCTTGTCGTCCGTGAGCTTTTTATCATGTACCATAGATGCAGCAATCAATGTAAATGCGCCTCGTTTCCGATATGTCTGCGGAGAGATAATCCATTCTTCGATAAGCACATTCCTGCAATCCATTTTCACCACTAGATTCTTACACAGGTGGTCACATAAGTCCCAGGATATTACATCACCCATTAACTGATTCACGCCATCCTTGGTCATCTCTTTCGGATCCATCAATAAGACTGCCAAAAGCCGCGCCTCGTGATATCCTGTAACCCACAGAGCAAGAGCCAGCTCGTTGGATTTTTCCATCTTTTTTGCAAGACTCCTTACTGCCGCCGTAGGTACACCTATGCTATATTGCTCCGGGATTCCCATCCGGACTACATTTTCCTTATATTTTACTGACGCCTGCGCTCTAAGCTCGGCTATCACCTCTAACAGTTCATTTTTTGCCCTCCTAATCCACTCTCACGCTATGATAAAGTTATTTTTCTATATAAAAACTCCTTGAGATACCTTCCCGTACAAATCCATTCTTCTCATAAAAACGCTGCGCTCCCGTATTTGTCAAAGCGGTATCTGTATCAAGTTTACTGATTCCTTTTTCAAACAGGGCTTGTTTCAGACTGCGCATACATTTCGTACCAATCCCTTTTCCCTGCAATCCTTCTTTTACATATATCCAGCGCAGGTACGCAATATCTGGTTGTTCCAGATAGTGAATCTCGCACTCTCCTATCGGATTGGAATCTATGAGAAACTCACCATATTGCTGTCTGCCAGCACTCATTTCGTGCCAACGTATGGCAACGTCTTCATGGTTTGCATCCTCTAAACCGGAAGCGTAAAACACATTTTCGTGTTCGATTTGAAATCCATTTTGCAGTAGCAGATCATTGATATGCGGGCTATTTTCAAACAGCTTACCATGCCGTGCATAGCAGGACATTCCGAAATAGTGAAAGAATGCATATGTCATATCCGTCTCAGTCTGGAAATGTTCCAATGCACTACTTAGCAGCAGTCTCCCTGCCTCTGACTTGTCCTTGTCAAAATAGAACGCTCGAATAACCGGATAGGAAACACTATGCGAAATCCCGCCCCTATCATCAAATCCAAAAGCCGTTCGGCCATATTGAATGAAACCGACCAGTTGATTCTGCTGATAAGCCCCTTTGACCGTTAGTTCTTTGAACAGCGTCCTGCCTTCACCATCAATATCATGGAGGAAGGATTTTTCCCAAACATCAAAGTTCACCGGGTAATGATAAGGCACTGCTATCTTGCTATGATATTGGTAAAGATTTTTCAGATTGTCTGTTATTCCAACTATGCTTACCATCCACATACCTCCAAACTCAGTCCGTTCCTATGCGATATCTTTTTTTCTGAAATGTACAGCACTTAATATCAAAGGCAACAACGTCCATACAGCAGCCATGATGCACCCACGAAACAGGAACTCCGATGGGAACGCCTCCGTGGGACAATCCGCCATTAGATTCAGTATCCAGTAACCGCTGAGTACCATTTTTAAGTGCATTTTTGAAAGCAACAGGTCTATGCCTTGCATAAGCAATGGTGAAAACATGATCAGAGCCATTGTGATGCCGATTCCGGCAGCCATATTCCTGCTCCATTCGCAAACAGCGATTACAATACTGCTCACAGCTATGCCAAAAAGAAGCTGAAGTCCCAAATAGAGCAACATGTTTTGAAAAAACATCCGTCCGTCTTCCGGAATCCCGATCATAATCAGTCCAATCAGCAAAACAACTAAGAAGATGACCAAGTTCATTATCAGTGTAATAATTGTCCCGAACAGATGCTTTGCCAAAAACACCTGCATCCTGGAATAACCCTTGCCAACCATGTTCTTCATTGCACCATGAGTATAATCACTGACTGTCCAAATGCATAGGAAGACAGCGCTGAACATCGTTACAAGCCCGCCGCCCGCAAATTGTTCTGCCATACCTGAAATCCCTGTTTCTTTGAGGACATCTTTGCCAGCGCCCATTGCTTGCCCCGCCGTCGTCATGGTGAGATACACAAGAAGCACCATACACACAGCAGAAAGCATGCATATCCAAAACGCTTTGTTCTTTTTCCACTTGTAGCACTCGCTATACATGAGATTGCCCATTCGGTTCACCTCCCGTTTGAGAAGTAGCGCTCATTCTTTCCATGAAGTAGCTTTCCAAGTCTTCACCAGCAAAGCGGCTCTCTTTCAATGCAACTCCTCCTGCTATAACAACACGGTTGATTTCTTCGGCTGCATCCAACTTTTCAAAAACGCGTACTGTATGTAAATCCATTATGATGCTTGAAACGCCAAGAGTTTCTAACAGAACTTCAGCCGTTTTCTGTGAGTCATCTACTATAAGCTGCAGATATTGCCTACACACTGAATCCAACTGCTTTGCATCTACTTCTTCTACCAAGATTCCATCCTGTAAAATGCCGTATCTTGTTGCGATTTTCGAGAGTTCTCCTAAAATGTGACTGGATATCAACACGGTAACATGATGTTCATGATTCAGCTTTAAAAGCAAATCCCGTATTTCTTTAATACCGGATGGATCCAGTCCGTTGATCGGTTCGTCCAAAATCAAAAAATCCGGTTTCTTCATCAAAGCTATGGCTAGTCCAAGCCGTTGCTTCATCCCCATGGAAAAGTTCTTTACTTTTTTTCGTCCAGCTGATTCCAGCCCAACCAGCTTTAACATATTGTCAGGAATATGCTTGTCTGCAATTCCATAACCTCTACGGACGATTTCCAGATTATCCCTGGCGCTCATACCGGGATAGCCGCCTGGCTCTTCAATCAGGCTCCCGATACGTGCTCGCTGCTGTTCCAGATTCACTTGACCGAAAAGCTCCATATGGCCTGCATCCGGTGAGGCAAGTCCCAGAACCATACGCATGAATGTGGTTTTTCCTGCCTGTGTCAAGTAAGAACCAAAAAAAATTCTAAAACACTTAATTAAAAAATCACAATTATATAGCAGTCCGATGTGCCACATAACTCTAACTTTTTAATGGTACACCGCATCAAAATAATGATGCGGCTGTATATTATCTCACCCCTTGTACCATGGGAACACGTAGAACCAGTTTAACCATACCCTGCCTGACACTTTGCAGCACCCTTTCTCACTACTCATGCCTCCGGCGCTACCCGGACCGTGATTCTATATTACGGAGGTATCATTATCATTTTGGCTTTTAAATTATTGGTTAA
>PPYE01233866.1_pt1 | contig 10902 bp, 10 predicted proteins | sample 1559881 | NCBI WGS metagenome assembly PPYE01 (sample SAMN08240022, study PRJNA423297) | Human gut metagenome, whole genome shotgun sequencing project.
GGTAGGGAATCAGGGAGTGAAAAAGTGTAACTCACGGATTTTGTGAGGATTTGTCCAGGACTGTTCTGTAAAGTCCAGTTTTAACAGTAAAAAAGTGCGTTTAGGTATGTGGTAAACGGCTGAAAGTAGCTATAATGCGCCCCGCCTCCATGTAGCAATCGAGGCGCGGAAGATCGTCATCTCCGGTGAGGTGGCTGGACTTCAAATCCAGTTGGGGCCGCCAGCGGTCCCGGGCAGGTTCAACTCCTGTGATCTTCCGCCAGTTTGCCCCCCTGAGTTCCCCCACAGTCAATAAATTCCTTATACTACCTGCAATTGCAATCAGTTATGTTCTCCTGAGGTCAACTCATGTCTACCAGAATCAAGTACATTCTGGGGGCATTATGGGGGGCATAAAAGATGCCCCCATTTTGAGGTGCCCCCAATGAAGTTAACAGCCCGTCAAGTTGATACTGCTAGACCGAAAGAAAAGCCTTACAAGTTATCTGATGGCGGTGGTCTCTACCTTGAGGTAGCGACCAGCGGCTCACGTTACTGGCGTTTAAAGTACCGTTACGCTGGTAAAGAAAAACGCCTAGCCTTTGGTGTATATCCAGAAGTCTCCTTAGCTGAAGCGCGTGATAAACGTGAAGCTGCCAAAAGGTACTGGCAGCGGGTAACGATCCGGGTGAAGTAAAGAAAGCGGAGAAAATCGCTCAGAAGCTAGGCTTTGAAAACACTTTTGAAGCAATTGCGAGAGAATGGCATCAGGTGAGAGCTGACCGTTGGTCGTTGCGCTATCGTGAAGAAATCATTGATACCTTCGAGAAAGATGTTTTTCCCTACATTGGCAAGCGTCCCATTGCAGAGATAAAACCGATGGAGTTACTTGAAACTCTGCGCCGAATGGAAAAACGTGGAGCACTAGAAAAGATGCGCAAAGTCAGGCAACGCTGTGGTGAAGTATTCCGTCATGCAATCGTGACCGGACGCGCAGAATACAATCCTGCACCCGATCTCGCTACAGCCCTCGCAACACCGAAGAAAACACATTTTCCTTTCCTGACTGCCGAAGAGCTCCCTCACTTTTTTAGAGATCTTGCAGGCTATACCGGGAGTATTATTACCAAGACTGCAACTCAAATCATTATGCTTACAGGGGTTCGAACTCAGGAATTACGTTTTGCCCGTTGGGAGGATATCAATTTTGAAATGCGACTCTGGGAAATTCCTTCTGAAGTGATGAAGATGAAACGACCTCATATCGTTCCGATGTCGAATCAGGTTGTTGAACTCTTTAGGTCACTGAAGCCTATTACGGGGCTATACCCGCTGGTATTCGTCGGACGCAATGATCGTACGAAGCCGATCTCAAAGGAAAGTGTTAATCAGGTGATTGAGTTGTTGGGATATAAAGGAAGGCTGACGGGGCACGGTTTCCGTCACACAATGAGTACCGTCCTACCCGAAGAAGGCTATAACTCAGCATGGATTGAAACACAGCTTGCGCATGTGGATAAGAACGCGATACGTGGGACATATAACCATGCGCAGTATCTGGAGGGGCGGAGAGAGATGATGCAGTGGAATGGTGATTATATCTATGAGCTAGCTAGGATTAGTAACGAAATACATGCAGTGGGTAATTACAAGACTGCATAATATAAATTAATCCCAATATGGATTTCTTTTAAAAAACAAAATTTAACAAGTAACCAAAGAAGTTTTTTTATAAGATAGTTGGCCTAAAATTGCTTATTATTTCATTTTAAAATTCAAAATCGAAAGCATCATTCTGGTAACCAATTGATTATCAGTAGAAAGACCAAAATCATTTACCTGTGTTTTTATACATGATAGACTTGCTAGGGAGGTGAGCACATATGAATGAACTTGATTTTAAAATACCTTTAACTGCTTATTTTGGGGAAAATAAATCTGCAGCCCTAAATTTTGAATTTCCGTTTGACTTCAATAGACGTAGATGCGATCTACTTGTTTCAACCTGTGATTCAATTATAGGAGTTGAAATAAAAAGTGATTTAGATAATCTTGATAGATTAGAGGATCAACTGAATTCGTATTATAAATGTTTCAATCAAATTTACGTTGCATGTGGTAAGAAACATTATCAGAAAATTAGACAGATGAAAGGACGATTCGGAATTATACTCATCTCTGATGGTACATTAACAATTAAGAGAAAAGCTAAAATAATAAAATCTCTAGCATTACTGCCCATTCTAGATATGTGCGATAAAATATCTTTAGAAAAGTTAAGCAATTTAAAATATCAGAATAAATCTGATTTAATCATGTCTATAATAAATAATTTTAGTAAGGAGGAAATTTATAGAATTTATCACTTATCTATTCACGAAAAGGTATCGCGAGTATATAATGCGTTTCTTTCAGAAAAAGGAGATGTAATAACCAGCGAAGATATCACTCTCCTGAGTCTGAAATCAATGAATCTAGGTGCATTTTAATTGTTTTTTACAAGCTTTGCCATCCTAGAAATATGAATATTAGAACGAACAGAAATCCAATATGACGGATTGAGTCCACCTGCTTTTGTTAAACTGGCTTGTGTGATCTCATTTTTTCCCCAGCAAACTAAGGTGTCATTTTGAAAAGCATTCAATGTGACAATATTCCTCGCACATTGATCATATCCACCAACATCACGACGAACTTTTGAAAAAAAGATAGAATCTCTTGTTGGAAAATCTATTCTAGGAATCCAGTTATAAGCTTTAACATCATTCCTAAATGGGTGAATGCATGCATAATCGCCATATAAAACATTTGGTATAGCTATTTTAGCGAGTTCCAAATTAATATTTTCATATAATGAAAGATTACCATAGTAAACTTTATTCTCATATTGATTTTGATTTTTATCTAAGTATTCAGTAATATTTCCGGGATAATGCTCAGAGCAAAATATATATTTCCCAGTATAGAACCCATTTATTTTTTGGAAGAAATAAGAAATAAACGCGACAATATATTCGAATGGTTTTTGTTCGATTTTTTCCTTAATATATGATGCATCAAAGATGATACTGTGAATGAGGTATGGTTTCTGCTGAACCAATTGCAATAACGTATTAAATAAAGAACTTAATCCTTGTTCGAAGATTGGTATACGGATAACTACATGGCGAGTATGCTTACACAAATTTTCAGCCTGAACAATCAATTCATTAATATTGGAGTCAGGATAAGCAAGCAATACAGGTAAAACACCCGGTATTTTGCCTTTTACATACTCTATAAAAGAGCACCAGTTTTCAAAGTAATTACTATCATCATAAAAACTTTCAATTTGTTCATTAGAAAGAGAATCAATTGTCGTTAGATCAAGAATCAATTCTTCCGATTTAATTACTTGACACAACTCGTCTATTTTTTTGTAGACACTAGCATCCTGATTGTTTTTGCCTTTCCTCGACTTTGTAAGCTCAATGATTGGTGTCATACTCTGCCAAGTATTTTGATCAAGGTTCTTTAAAGCTCTAATTTCAGCAATAGTGGTTTTTATAATAGGGTAATATTTAATATTCATATAACTTCCTCTGTAAAGTCTCCACTCTTATTTTTGCAGCAAGGACAGAGACATCAAAGTAATCAGAGATTATTTCGGCATTAGCCCCTTTCATTTTAATAAACTCAATGAGTATCTTTTTAGGCATTAGCAAGGCTCCAGCAAAATTGTTAGCTTCGTATTCCATTGCGTCCATCTGCGAGCTACGATATAAAGCCTTATCAATAAACTCTATGGCTCTATTTCTATGTAAAAAATAATGGCCAAGCTCATGAGCCAAAGTAAAACGTTGCCTTTTTTGATGATGTAAAGAATTAACTGATATAACCCATTTGCCATTGTCATTCTTTTGAAGTTGACCAGAAATATCATCAGCCATCACAACACGTCTTAACTCAATTCCAATTTTATTTATAAAATCATCTAGATCAAATGGTGTTGGTTTAACATTAAGTGTAATGGCATAATCAAGTACGTCTTGTGGATTATTTAAATCCATCATATCCACAGGCAAAAAGGCAGAGGTACTGCTTACTTTTCTTTTAAGGATTGCCATGGTTAACATCCTCTTTCTCACTAGTTACTATCTGCTCTTTTTCTTGCAAAGAATCTATCATATTCTTAAAATAGTCATCGGTATTAACCTCTGACTCATCATCAGGAGCCAACTTATTTTTTAGTTTATAAAAATCCATCTTAAGTAATTTAATTTCATGCCTGAGCTGGATAATAGTATCATTATCTTCATTTTTAGTTATCCCAGATAATTGTTCGCCTTCTTCTGCAAAGATATCAGAAACTTTAGATTTTACATCGCTGTCAAAACCTTTATCATTTGCAAAAAAGTATCTAACTTTTTCAGCTATAGTGATATCAAATTTGTCATCCGCATTGCTTTTTATTACCAATACAGCAAAAAATGCAGAGAACGTGCAAAAAAATATCAATATTGTTATTGTATATGAATAAAAACTACCAATTTGAGAAAGCAAATCATTGGTACTTAATATATAATTCTTACTCATCAAATGAGCTAGCGCCTTAGTTTCCTTAGCAGTCATATCCGAAACGGAATTAGCTGAAACATACCAACCAAAGGTATTAATAAATTCTTTTATCGGACTTTTAAAGAAATAAAAAAACAGGAAAGAAACAAACCCGACAAGCAAAACAAATAAGCATAATTGAAGAAACAACTTCAATACAGGTCGGAAAAAACTGTCATAAACTCCTTTTTTCTTTGTATCTTCGGACATAATAAATCCTAATCGGAACTCAGAACCCTGTGTTTAAGTTCAGTGTATCTCAAGTTGACATAGAAAGTTAATGATTTTGTTAAGTTGCCGCCATAGTACCGAAGCACTTTAGTGTGCTTCGGTCTGAGGAATTTTCTTTCCAACGAGCCCTGTCTTCCCAGACGCTACGCAGCATTCCTGTTGTAGGTACTCTTACACTAAACCAGCCATAACTGAAAACCGCTTTTGATCGTCATCAAGCGAATCATCACCTGTCAGCACAACTTCACTTCCCTGTGCTGCATCGCCTGGCGACAAACCGCAATCACCGCGTCTTGGTTATCTCACCTGATCCGCACAAGCGGCTTTTTTCATTTTAGCCGGTTAAGGATCTCTTCACCCTTCGTTCTGCGGGCAATTTCTCTCGCCGTCTCTTCAATACCGGGGTAGATGGTACTAGGTTTGATATTAAGCCTGCTAAGTTCCTGCAGGATCGCTTTCTTGTTGCTGATATAGATTCGGTCTACCTTAAGACCGCTGTGGCCGGTATCCGGCAGGACAGCCTCATGCCCGAAAAGCAGAAATGCACCGGACTGGGATGAAATCCTCTGGTCGGCAATTCTCCCGCGCACAAAAAGTATACGGCTCAAGTCGCCTGGACGTATTGCGTCTTCGAAGTACGGTTTTTCGGAGCGGATGAAATGAATTAGCCTCTTCATTTCCGTAGATTTTTTGTTTCGAAGATGAATCGGAATGTCAGTTTCCGGAATGATTTTATTTTTATCTTCCATACTAAGCAGGGACAAGTTAGTGATGCAACTTACGGTGTCAGAGTTATAAAACTTGATGTCGTCCGCCTGGACGGTAAAAATTTTCACATCCCCTGTTTTCTCTTCCTCCGCGTTTTTATCGAGCATGTCCGCGCAGCAGAAATAGAGGGCGACCAGCGGATTGGCTGTGACGTCCAGCAGGCGGGTTGGCAGACCGTAGTGCTGCATGCGAACCAGCTTATCTATCATGAAATGGTCCTGATAAAATTCAGCCGGATGGGCCGTCAGTATCTCATTAATCATGTTCTTTTCTTTATGCCTATAGAGAGGCACGGCCTCCTCTTCACGGAAGAGGGAAGGCTCCAGCTTGTACTTATAGTCGCTGTGTCCGCGGTAAAAGACTTCCTGCCCTTCCTGAGCCTTAAATTCATTTATTTTCTGCAGGAACGCCTCTACCGACGTAACGCTCTGCTCGCGTTCATACAATCCTGGCGGCGGCGGCGGAGGAACCTTGGCAAGCGGGGGTGTCGGAAGTCTTAACCCAAAAGCATTCATGACTTCAGGAAGGCTGACTTCCTTGATGGCCCAGTGGGTCCTCGACGTTTCAAATAGATGAAAGAAGAACCGATCACCCAGCAATTTGAAGTTATCGACTGTCACTTTCTCGTAGTCATAATCGATGCGGACTGCATACTCTAAATTTTTCCCTTTGACTGCTACACTCTCAAGCATACCCACCCGGATATTGGATACCATGCGCGACCGTCCATCCTGGTTCTGTTCATTCACAAACTCAGTCATCAGCAGGCAGGGTATGAGCTTAAGTTTATCGAGGACCGTTTTATTCACTTCTCTGTAGATGATCGAGAGTCTGTCATTCGTGTATTCCAGATAACGACTCAGGGGCATCGAGCTGTGGGCAAGTTGGCCCACGGGAACGTTCCAGTCTTCATCACTCACTTTCATTATCAGATTTATCACGGGCTTCCCTTCATGTTCATCATTGAGCATATGGTGAGATAACTTTATTCCTGTAAGAGCTTTAAATAAACAGGAAATCCCTGCTGGTAATGGACCGTAAGCCTAATGCCAGGACATCTTCGTATAGTTACGGTGCCCTGTAACCTCATTATTCAGCTGAGCTTCACTGATAAGGGGTGCATAAGGTTCCCAGTGTATAGAGTTTCCTTGACGCTCCTTGAACATTCTGTCAGGCACTCCGCTTTTTCCCAGTCACTGAGCCGCGTCCGAACCTGACTACTGGACGCCGCATCTGTCAGCTTTCTGATAACAGCTGCGAATGATCGGTTTAGTGGAAGAATGCCGTCCAAGAAATGATTATCAGCAACGGTACGGGTGCCATGAAACCATAATGCTGAAATCGCCTCGTCAGGCTCGGTACGATTTTTGATGGTGTATTCAAACAGAAGCTGTTTTCGGAATATACGGGTCCGCTGTAAAGACCTTTTCAAGATCAGTATCAAGCAGTACAATTTCTAGTTCAGGAACCGTGCAACCAAAACCTTTACTGAAGGTAATAAGTGTGTTATCCCGTCCTGAGCAGTGGAGCACAAACCCCATACAAATCTCCTTTTAGAAATATGCGTATTCTTTAATAAATTTAAAAAGATCAAGTTAATAATAAAATCTCATTTTTCTTCATTGTCGAAGTATGATTGCGGCCCTCCTGCCAGACGGTAACTTTCGCTGAAGTCATCCAAATTTTTTTCTTTATAGAAAGGTTCTGCGAAATGTTTTTCATAAACGTTAATCAGGCTTTTATTTCTAGTCGCATGGAATCTTTTTTTTACATCATGAGCTTCCAGCACGTGTATTTTATAGCGTTTCCTGACTGAGTTATTATCACGAAATTTTTCAAGCGATAATTGGCTGTCTAAGCCCAACTTCCCCGTGGTCCAGAATTCAACATGAATGTCGGCTTCTGGCTTCTCTTTTTTGGCGGCATCGAAAAATACAGGTACCTGATCTCCTATCCAGTGTTTAACGTCTTCATGCTTGACAAAGGAATAGGGTTTGTAGCCTTTGCATTCAATAAACCTTACCTCCTGATACCCCTTAGCGATGAATACATCACTTTCAGCTTTTTTACCGTCAACAGAACGGAAAACTTTTCCTATCTCAACGGCTCCTTCATGTTTCATCACTTCAGCAACAAGATATTCGAAGAGCGCCCCCTGCAGCTGCGCCGCGGCACCTTTAACATTCGTTAGCGCAACCATAATAGAATCAATTTTTTCTAGGTTAGAGCTGGCATTTGTGAAGTAATAGAACAGAAAATCGTTCAGCTCGCGCAGTGACTTTGCAAACTCTTCACCGAACAGATTTTCTGGTGTAGCGGGGATAACGCCTTCCTTCTTCAGAGCATGAAAAGCATCTTTATCGAACTGACTGGCGGCCAGCATAAAAAGACTTTTACCTACGTTTCTTATGCTCCTTAGCGATTTACATTTAGCTATGAAGGGCTGTACCTGGGCCAGAGTGACTTTAGTCCCAAGCAGAACGTCACAGGCAAAAAAACCCGGCTTGTTTACATCGCTTCCTGGTGTCACAAGAGGAGACAAATAGCAGGGACCTGTTAAATCGAACAGATAGTTTGAAATAGCAGGTGGCTTCCCTTCTACATCCAGCCTCGTCCTTGCCAGGTTATAGCTGATCAGATTGAGGTTCTGACTCCACTGAACCATCGTCGCGATAAAAATGCTCTCTGTCACCAGACGTGCATGTATCTGTCTCGATACGTAATCGTACCGCCTTTCATCTTTTTCTCTGAGAGCGATGCATTCTCCAATTTCAGGCAGGATAATTTCAGTGCATAAGCCGATTTTCACCAGCCTTTGCCATACTACAGTGAACGAAATTTTTTTCTTCATAGCTACAGGTGAACCACTTGCAGCACCAAAATCACGTTTAGGAATGATCCCTCCTCTGGCCAGAAGGGCGCTCAGTGCAAGGCCCAATGCTGAACCACTCTCTATCAGCTTATCGGTCAGTACCTGCCAGAACTCATCGCTACCATAGGAGTCCCTGAGATATACAAACTGCTCCCTCTTTGGGAATACGTTTTTAATGCTCTTTATCTCACCGGCTAAGACAGCCCGTGAGATAACCTTCCTCGCATTTTCAGCAGAGATGTTTTTGCTTTGAATCAGCAGATCCGCCAGCGTTGAACTCAGGCAGGGACCTTCGTGCTTCAAAAGAGAGATGAGAGTCATAATTTCCTTGTCACACTGCGCTATTAATAATTACAAACATAACATGTTTGGCTCTCTTTTAAAAAAGACACTCAATCATTTTATTTAATATCAATAATTTATTTATAAAACTTTGCCATTCAGTCATTAATTTGTCGCGATTGATAATTTTTAGTTTTTTATTCCGATCGCATTCAGAGCGTATATCTGGCACAAAGCAGTCGATACAGCCTCTTACACATCAGTTGCATAAATCCAGTCAGCACATTGAGGAAATCTCTTCTCCCCATACCAGTAGAAATGACACTAGCAGCATCGCCATTGCCGTATCGTTGTGTTAGTAGGTCGAAGGCGCATTTCTGAAGGTGGTATAGTTTTTGGCGAGGTTTGTTCTGGTACTGTTTGGAGCTTGTTAAATCGACATATTTTAAGCCGAGCGACATTGTTGATATGCCCCGGTAGGTGAACAAACGTTCTTGTAGATGTCAGAGGATCAAACTGAACACCGATCTGCAGTTTGCAGTAAATACAATGCAATGAATCAAAATCAACCTGTTGAACAGATTCTGGTGTAACCCATTCACCATCAACGGTGACGGCGTGCGTTGCAACGACGAAGTAATTCATCATGAACTCCGGAACAAATGAAAAAAGCCAGCATGGTTAGCTGGCTTTGTGGATAGTAGGGGAAGGAAGCGTTACCGCCTTTTACAACGGGTTAGATTTACCGGCCTCTTTTTATTCTCTTCCTTTTCTGCAGTGAACGTACTTCCCCACGACCAAAGGTTCTGGCATTTCCAGGAAGAACCAGTCGGGCACAGGCATCGACTTTGGTGATATAGCTCAACGCCTGAAGTAACCCTTTATCCTTACTGTTATCACCACGCACCAGTTTGCCGAGGCAGCAGTCCTCATATCGCCGGTTTGCTACAGTGGAAAACAGATCCTAACAAGTAGCTCAGGATGCCCCACAGCCACTCCCTACCAACCTGAGCCCCCCAAACTCATCATCCCAGCCAATCATTTTTATCCAAACCCTGCGTTATTTTGTCTCTCGCAAACCCGTTACACTGGCGCGGTGGCCGCGTGCCGTTACCAACCGAAACAGGAGAGCCATAATGACCCCCGAACTCAGACACTGTTTTTCCATTACCATCCGGGTTGATAAACCGATAATCGTCTCCCGCAGCCCGCAGACCGGTAAGCGCCAGCTGATCCCGATTGTCGGCGGCAGCGTCTCGGGTCAACTTCGCGGCCACGTATTACCCGGCGGCGTCGACAGCCAGATAATCGAACCCGACGGCACCTGCAGGCTGTCCGCCCGCTATGCCCTGCAGGTGGCGGAAGGCACGGTCTATGTGGAAAACAATGGCATCCGCCGGGTGCCGGCCCAGTATCATGACCAGCTTTTCGCCGACGATATGCGCTTTTTTAGCGATATTCCGCCAGAAGCCATCTATTTTCGCACCGTGCCCACCTTTGAGGTGGATGCTCCCGCGCTCAGCTGGCTAACCACCTCGCTGTTTATCTGCGCCGGTGGCCGGACCCAGGATGGGGTGATGCTCGACTTCTATCAGGTGGGCTGATTTTCACTTTCTGCATATAACTGTTATTGCCGTTAGCCCGTTTTTCCCCTCCCGGCAGCGGTCTACGATGGCTCCATCTTTTCATTCACCCGAATCACAGACCGGAGCAGTTATGAAAGCTATCGCCATTACTCAAGCCGCCGCTGACGGCAACAACATCCCTTCTTTAACCGAGATCGACCTGCCGATCCCCACCGCCCACGGGCGTGATCTGCTGGTCGCTGTGAAGGCTATCTCGGTCAATCCGGTAGACACCAAAGTGCGCGCCGGCTTTCAGGGCGACACGCCGCGGGTGCTGGGCTGGGACGCCGTTGGCGTGGTGCAGTCCGTCGGTGAGGAAGTGACGCTGTTCGCGCCCGGGGACGAGGTCTGGTACGCCGGCGCGCTGGGCCGGGCCGGCAGCAACAGTGAATATCAGCTGGTGGATGAGCGCCTGGTGGCGCACAAACCGCGCACCCTCGATAATGCCTCCGCCGCCGCGCTGCCGCTGACGGCGATCACCGCCTGGGAGCTGCTGTTTCACCGTCTCGGCGTTGAGGAAGGCGGCAATGCGGGCGACACGCTGCTAAT
>PPYE01541066.1_pt1 | contig 10902 bp, 10 predicted proteins | sample 1559881 | NCBI WGS metagenome assembly PPYE01 (sample SAMN08240022, study PRJNA423297) | Human gut metagenome, whole genome shotgun sequencing project.
TAGAGGATTCGAACAAAAAAGCAGGCCTTTACAACTGGGAGTGGATATACGTTATCACTTCTAACCATTCTTGCAAAAATAAAAGGGGGTGTCGTAATGCACGTACAACCTTCCGAGATAGCGTATTGTAATCCACCTGTAGTAGATCTAATTTTGCCATATAATTTTTAAGATATGGCAAAATTAGATCTACTACAGGCAGATTTTTCCAGCTTTTAAAGAATTATGTACTACAGGTCAACAATTCTGTTCCTCCAGAGAGTATTGTCAGAAACATGGTGTCAGCTATAACAAGATGTATCAGATAGCTAAGGATGAGCTCAATTCCTAGTTATAGTAGACTTACTCGTTTGGGGCTTCTTTATTCTAAGGTTTATGAAGAATACAAAGATCTTTGTTTCCATGGCAAGTCGCCTAGCAGTTTAACAGAATATTGTGGAAGCCATGGAACTACGTGGCAAAAAAGTAGATAGGTATCTACGGCGTAACAAACTCACAGTTATTGGTTTACCCGGTTATACGAATCCTCGTCATAGCCGACTGGCCAAACAATATAAGGAAATACCTTTTGAAGATGTGATCTTTAAGGAAACTGGTTTTCTTCCTTCAGGGAGCTGCCATATGATTACTGTTAGGGTAGATGGCAATGTGGAAGTAAGCTTCTCGGCAGATACAGACTTGTCTGTTATAGCGAAGTTTATCCGTAAAATGGGAAAGGAGGTCTGTCATATGGGAGATTGATTCATATTTGCACCTGTGGGTCTGTCAGAATCCTGTCTCTATGCATTACGGTATCCGTGATCTGATGCAAATGATATGGTCGTGAAAAGAACATTCTCCGATTTCGGGAGATATATATGTGTTTTTCTCACGAGACCGTAAGACCATGAAGGCATTAAAATGGGACGGTGACGTTTTTTGATGTATACCAAAAGACTCTCACAAGGATGTTTCCGGGAAGTGCTGAGAAACGATGATGGCAGTGTCCGCAGGCTTCAATGGGATGACTTTTACATGCTCGTGAGAGGGATCACACCAGTAAAAGTAACGGTTGAAAATCACTTTGAAATAGCTGTAAATAGTATATACATTATTAGAAATCAAACAATTAATCCTTTCAAAAAAAGTTGTATATATCAGTCATTTTTCGTAACTTTAAAGCATAAAAAGGATGAACTGATAGAACTTTTGCAACACCAAATGGACTTCCTTCAGGGTAAATTGGAGGAGGCTCTGACATCTGTCCGTTCACTGACTTCAGCTAACGACAGACAGCCTCCCTAGAGGAAACTCTCAAAGGAAAGGACATCGAACTCAGCAAAAAAAACATCACAACAGGCCATGCGACGTTTTCAGGAATCTCCTTCAAAAAGACAGGCCAAACAGGCAATATCCGAACCTGATGTTCCTGAGCCAAAAAAGGAAAAGAAACGTACAAACAATGGGGCGAAGAAAAAGACACATCCTGAATGCGAGTTTGAAACCGTTGAGGTAGAGCCTAACAGGCCGGAGTTCAGGCCGGAACTGACCAGACATATGTGTACATGCGATGTAGTGCGTTACTCAATGGTTCCCATGCGCTTCATCAAGAAAATCTACAAAGTAAAAAAATATGTTCAGGGCAGTATGGTCTTCAAAGGTTCGGTTCCTGCAACTCCACTTTTGAACTCACAATACACTTCCTCTTTTATTGCAGGTCTGGCTGAGTTGCGCTATCTGCACGAAATGCCTCTTGAAAATGCGGTAGAACACTTCCGTTCACACGGCTTCGACCTTGATAAAGGTACCGCTCATAAACTAGTGAGCAAAACAAAAGTGCAACTTGAAAACCTTTATCCTTGAGGACAACTATATATGTGGTGATGAAACTTACCAGAAAGTACGTCTGCTGGCTGTTACTGATTCGGGGAAGAAAATCAAGAAAGGATATATTTGGGTGTTTGTCAGTATGACCACAGCCTAGTATATTTCTTTCATGATGACGGATCACGTTCGGCTGAAGTCTTCGAAAAGGAAATAAAAGGATTTAACGGAGCCTTCCAATGCGACTATTACTCCAGATACCGTCATATCGGAATCGGCAATCTGAAAGACATGAAAAGACTTCCCTGCCTGCAACATATAAAACGAAAGTTTCTGGATATAAAGGATAATAATACAGCTCAACAAATGGCCAGACGCTTCAGCCTGTTATATCACTTCGAGCATAAGCACAAAACGGGTAAGGACGGATGGACCGACGACGAGCACCTTCAGTGAAGACAACGCTACTCAAAGGTGATGCTTGAAAAAATCCACAGAGAATTGATTGAAATTAAAGATCGTCCCGGTATACCTCCTAATGATCCTCTGAATACAGCCACAGAACACGCGCTGAAACAGTGGAACGAAATCCAAACAATCTTCTCATCACCTACTTACAGGCTTGACAACAATGAAGTTGAACGAATCAACAGGTATATATCACTGACACGACAACACCTGACGACAGACTCTCATACCGGAGCTAGGGTCGCTGTGTTGTATCATTCACCTGTCAAAGGTGTGGTATAAACGTATTTGAATACCTATGCGACATTATAGAGCGTTGTGCTGCATGGGCTCCCAATACCTCTTTAGAAAAATATCGTGATTTACTTCCAAGCAAATGGAAGCAGACGCAAAAATAACCGCCTCAAAATCTGGACGGCTATTTTTTTATAGCTTATACGTTATCGCGGAAGGTTGTACCAGAACGATAACATCGTCTATCTGTTCCAACAGGACATGTATCTTCTTCATTAGGCGTTCACGGTTCCGCTCAACCGTTTTTCGCCAGACGAAAGTATACTTGTTGGCTTTGGATTCAATCTTTGTCCCGTCAATGTATTCCACATTCAAACTGATGAAGCCTTTGGAAGAGAGAAGGAGTACGGTTTGGGTAAATACCTCGTTGATTTCATTCTTCATCCGGTTGCGGAAACGGTTGATGGTAATGAAATCCGGTTGCTCATATCCTGCAAGCCAGATATAATGGATGTCACGGTGAAGGAGCTTTTCGATTTTCCGGCAGGAGTAGATGTTGTTCATATAGGCATAGAGTGACTTTGAGCATCATCCTGGGATGGTAAGGACTACGGCCGCATTCCTTATATAACTTTCTGAAACTTTCAAGATTCAGGCTCTCAACCAGAGCGTCAATCATCCGAACTGGGGCATTCGCTGCAATATCCTCGTCAATTCGTTGAGGAAAAAGCACTGTTTGGTTGGGATTGTAAGGACGAAAATGTATCTTTGTCATAGTACAAAATGTTATGCTTAAAGATACAAAATCTTTAGGTAATAACAAAGCCCCTGCTTGTGAAAGTCGGGGCTTTACGCATAAAAAAAGGGGGCATTGTGACCTCCTGAAGAGCTAGTGTGGCATTTAATTTGCAAAGTGTCATTTTAATTATTATATTTTTTACTAAAAATACAACAACTTGCCATTTGATTATGTTTTTTATAAAATTAGTATATCCTATAAAAAATATTATAATATATATTTGTTTTGTTGTCTATTATAATATATATTTGCCGATGCTATTATATAGTGATAAATGTTGATGATATATGTAAATTTTTGCTATGAGCAAAAATGCAATATATATCGTCGGTGTTTATGATGTTTATTAACTAAATTTAATCCTATGAAAATCAAAAAGAAAAAACCTTCAAGGACACAAAACTGTAAAGCATGGGTTGTTATTCCACTTTTTATTGGTGTGTTCAATCCTGTAATGGGGATGAATACTGTATCTTCGCCAATACAGCCTTCGTTGAGAACTCTAAATGGCATTCAACAAAATCATGGTTTTCGTATTACAGGTGTAGTGACAGACACTCATGGAGAATCCATTATTGGAGCTAATGTTATGGTTCAAGGTACTACAATAGGTGTTATCACTGATATAGATGGACGCTATGAACTTTATGCTGAATCGGGAAATGTTATATTGGAAATTTCTTATCTTGGATATCAAACAGAAACAGTTAAAGTGAACAAGCGGGGGAATATCAATATCATGCTAAGTGAGGATACGCAGGCATTAGATGAAGTTGTAATCGTTGGTTACGGGCAGCAGAAGAAAGAGAGTGTTGTTGTATCTATGAGCTCGATAAAGCCGAATAAGATGGTTGTCCCTACAAGAAGTCTCAATAATAGCCTTGCTGGGCAGGTATCTGGGCTTATTGCTGTGCAACGTTCGGGAGAGCCCGGATATGATAATGCTGAGTTTTGGATTAGAGGCGTTAGCACTTTTGCTGGAGGAACCAATCCGTTAGTGCTTGTGGATGGAGTACCTCGCAGCATGAGTGATATCGAACCAGACGAAATTGAAACATTCTCAGTTTTAAAGGATGCAAGCGCTACAGCCATATATGGTGCTGAAGGTGCTAATGGCGTAATTTTGGTAACGACCAAGCGTGGTCTAGTGGAAAAACCTAAAATAACATTTAAGACCGAACATACATTTTCATCGCCTACTCGTCTGCCTGAGTTTGTTAATTCGGCGGATTATCTTGGCTTATTCAATGAGGCTCTCAAAAATGACGGGGAGTTGCCGATGTTCAATGATGAGCTGATTGCCCATTATCGGAATAACGATGACCCAGATCTTTATCCCAATACTAACTGGATTGATGAGATGATAAAGAAACACACAATGGCACACCGCTATACTCTTAATGTAAGAGGCGGTAGTGAGAAAGCCCGATACTTCGTTTCGGGAGCTTACTATAATGAGGATGGTATATTCAAAACGGTAGAAAATAATATATATGACACGAATATCAAAGTGCAACGCTTCAATTTACGCTCCAACATAGATATGGAGGTGTCAAAGACAACAAAAGTCGGAGTAGACCTCGCCATCCAATATTTGATAAACAACTATCCAGGTACGGGAACATCTAAAATATTCCGGCAGATGCTTATCACTCCTCCATACACATTTCCAGCGATATACAGTGACGGGACTCTTGCTACTTATGGACAAGAAAGGGATTCGAACATGAGGAATCCTTACAACCTGCTGAATTATGCCGGCTATGCTAGGGAATATAGGACTGCTGTTCAGTCGAAAGTGAATGTAAACCAGGCATTGGATTTTATAACCGAAGGGCTATCAGCCAATTTTAATATCAGTTATGACTATTCTGGCGAGATGATTGTCCGGAGGGATTATAATCCAACACGTTATCATGCGATTGGTAGGGATGGATCTACAGGCGGTCTGATTTTTGATACTGTGGTTTCAGGAGACACAGGCATACAAGATCCCAAGAATAGCTCTACTTCTTCCACCAAATTCATTTACCTTGACGCTTCCTTGAATTATAAACGCACTTTTGCCAAGGTGCATGATGTAGGTGCCATGTTACTGTATACCCAAAAGGAAACACAATACCATAATGTACCCCTCCCATACCGTAAACAAGGTGTTGTGGGTCGTGTGACTTATGGATATGGCGGTCGTTATTTTATAGAGGCAAATTTTGGTTATACGGGCTCCGAAACATTCGCTTCCGGTCATCGTTTCGGCTTTTTCCCAGCAGTGGGGCTGGCTTATTATTTATCGAACGAGCCATTTTTTCCTGAATCATGGAAATCGACTCTCAGCAAGTTGAAATTGCGTGCTTCAATTGGCCGTACTGGTAATGACAATACAGGAGGGGACAGATTCCTATATCGTCCAACGTTCAATATGGGAGCAGGAGGATTTAACCAGGGAATAGGTGACAATGGAGGATTGAACGGCATGGGAAACGGCATTACGGAAGCACGCTTTGCTGCACCATATCTTGGATGGGAAATCGAAGATAAACAGAACTATGGATTTGAGCTTGGTATGTTTAATAATCGTATCAATTTGGTTGTAGACTATTTTAATAATGAACGACATAATATTCTGTTGCAACGGAAAACAGTTCCTCAAATAGGTGGTTTTCGCCAGGATCCGTGGGAAAATTTCGGACGCGTGCGCAACCAGGGTATTGACTTGTCACTTGATATGAATCATAAGCTAGGAGATGTGAATCTCAGTGCGAGAGGTACATTCACTTTTACTAGAAACAAAATTTTGGAGTATGATGAACTTCCACAAAAATACGGCTATCAGGCAGTGACAGGTACACGTGTAAGCGAGAACGAACTATATATAGCAGAACGTTTGTACACAGAGGATGATTTCATCGTCACTCAAAAGGCGAATGGAATGAAAGACTATGCTTTGCGTCCAGAGCTTCCACAACCCACCTTGGGAGGAATTATTGGTCCTGGGGATATTAAATATGTAGATGTGAATGGCGATGGAAGAATTGACAGCTATGATAAGATAAGGGGAGTGGGCAATCCCAGCGTGCCGGAAATTATTTATGGCTTTGGATTCAATGCTGAATACAAGGGCATTTATGCCAGCATCTTTTTTCAGGGAGCAGGAAACACCTCCGTTCTTTTGGGGGGAGCCACACCTGAAGGATGGTTCCCGTTTGCTTGGGGAGTAGATCAGTCGAATTATCGTACATTCGCTTTGGATAGATGGACAGAAGACAATCCCCGACAAAATGTACTGATGCCTAGACTTCACAGCTCGAATAATAATTCCAAAAATAATACGGTTCCTAGTACATGGTGGCTGAGAGACGGCTCATTCCTGAGATTGAAGAACATTGAAGTGGGATACCAATTTCCTAAAAGATTTCTTTCAAGGATTGGACTTGAAACGGCGCGTATTTATCTTATGGGATACAATCTTGCCGTGTGGGACGATATTGACTATTTTGATCCGGAAGCAGGTAATAGCAACGGAGGTATGAATTATCCGCTTCCCCGTACATTTACTTTGGGAGTTGATTTTACATTCTAAAATAAAACGTAAATACTATTAAATACAGAATATTATGAATTTAAGAAGAAATATGCTGATACCAGCTGCTGCACTGGTATTGTTGGTTTCGTCCTGTAATTATTTGGATGTTTCGGATCAATTAGCCGGAGGGCTGCAAAATACAGACGAAGTATTCGAAAACGTATCTTATACCAAACGCTGGTATGCGTCCATATTTACCGGAATACCCGATTATTCCGGACTTAACAGTACCAATGTGAACGGCTTCAAGAATCCATGGGCTTCCATCTGCGATGAACTTGTTACTGGATATGGAAATGCTTCGAAATATAATAATTCCGATAAGAATGCCACCAATGTAAGTTTTCATCGCTATGGGGATTGTTATAAAGCTATCCGTCAAGCAAATATATTCCTGCAGAAAGCACATGTAATTACGGCAGGTGGAACTCAAGGAGATGAATTACTGGAACCGGAATTGAAAAGGTATCAGGCTAATGCGAGATTCATGAGAGCTTTTTATCATTATCTTTTGTTCGAGCAGTACGGTCCTATTATCATTGTAGGTGACAAAGTGTATGAAGCGACCGAAAGTCAGGACATGTCACGCAATTCAGTGGACGAAGTTGTGGAATATTTGGATAAAGAATTGCTTGCCTCTGCTGATGAACTTTCTCAGGAACCTATTATTGATGAGAACTATCGGGCTGAGCCAACCAAAGGTGTGGCACTTGCTGTACGCGCAAAGATGTGGGTGTATGCAGCAAGTCCGTTGCTTAATGGTGGCTTCAATGAAGCCTTAAATATTGCCAATCCTGATGGCAAGAAACTGTTTCCTATAGCGGATGCTGCAAAGTGGGAAAGAGCAAGGCAAGCTTGCGCCGATTTTATTAATTATGCAAATGAAAATAATCGCTATGAGCTATATTATGCTGCACCAGAGAAAAATGGTGTTGTAAATCCTGAAAAAAGTGTATATGAACTGTTCCAGAAATATACGAAAGAAATAATATGGGCTACGGCTACTGCAGATTGGGGAGGCTTGGATGGTGATGCTTTCGATCGCCGTATTGTGCCTCGTACCGAACAAAACGGACTGGGATCTACTGGCGTTACGCAGGAACTAGTAGATGCGTTTTACATGAATGACGGCCTACCTATTAGGGGTACAACCTATCTTCCGGCATCACCCCAATATACGGAAGAGGGAATGAGTACTTACACGGAAACAAATGTTGACCCTATCAAAGGTGGCAAAGAATATACTCCGGTCAATGTAAGCAATCGGTTTATAAACCGTGAGGCACGGTTCTACAATACTGTCTTCTTTAATGGGCGTCAATGGCCTGTTACCTGTAATACCATACAGTTCTACAATGGAGGAAATGCAGGGCAGCAGAACGGACAGTATACGCAGACAGGATATATGCTGTTTAAGCGGTTTAATCGTAGGATCAGCAAAACCAGTCCGGGAGTATCTTCTAGGTACCGCCCGTCCATTATTTTTCGTTTAGCAGATTTCTATCTGCTTTATGCAGAAGCGGCAAATGAAGTTAACCCCAATGATCCCGTAGTGCTGGAATATCTGAATAAGGTCCGCCATCGTGCTGGACTTACCACAAAAATTGAGGAACTGAATCCTGTCATAAAAGGAAATAAGGAGTTGCAACGTGCTGCCATCCAACGTGAACGTCAGGTGGAACTTGCCACAGAAGGACAACGCTACTTTGATGTGAGAAGATGGATGATAGCTGACAAAAATGGGGAAGGCAGACAGTATGGACAAGTGCATGGGATGAATATTCGTGGTCAGCAAGGAGATGAAACCAACTTCTACAACGTGGTAGAAACACAGCCTATTGTATTCAACCGCAAGATGTACCTATACCCGATACCGGATTCGGAGATCAGAAAAACAAATGGGAACTTGATACAGAATCCGGGATGGTAGTGTTTTTTATACAATTTAACTCAATAAGATATGGAAAAGCATAACATGATAACTGCATTGTGCCTTGTGCTCTTTATAGGGCTAACAGGCTGTGGAAACAATTTCGACGTGAGCGACAAATACGACGGGGTGATAGGATTAAGTACTCCAGGATATTCGCTTGTAGAAATGTTTGACGTAGGAGTCAAGCATACTGAAAACATTTATTTTCAAAGAGGAGGGCTGAATTCGACTCCTTCTATCATACATATAGGCATAGATGAAACGCTGGTTGATTCCATCAATACGGCCAAAGGTACAGCATACAAACTTTTGCCTGCGGGATTATATACCATTGACCAGACCGCTGTACAAACGGGTGGCGAGGACAGATTGTTGGCAGGCAGCATTACTGTAGATCCGGCAAAACTAAGAGAACTGAACGGAGGAAATTACGGAATTGTCAATTACGTTATTCCCTTAAGAATAGCTACGGAAGGTATGCCACTGGTTTCCGAAAGGAGCACATTGGTACTGGGATTTTGCATAAATGAGGCCGCTGTGCTCATTTCTAATACAGACGACGAGGAAATAGACTTGGAAAGCGTAGATGCCTTAAAATTTCCAGTAGAACTGCCGTTTGAGAATCAATGGGATATCACGGTAAAAGCAGAGGTGGATGCCAGCTATGTGGATTCCTATAATGAAATGAACGGTACATTCTACAGTCTGTTGCCTGAGATCTGTTATACAACGACCGGTCAGGTAAAGATGGCGAGAGGTACAAGTTCTGCTGAGATTGGGTTTACACTTAATAAAGAAGAAATACTCCCAGGAAATTATATTCTGCCCGTGAAAATACAAACCGTGGAAGCTGACGTCACTATGTCCTTTAATACAGATGTTAAAGTGTTCATTATAACTAAAAAGGGGAAGGAACTCGACCGAAATCCATGGACAATAACTTATTGCACCACGCAGGAAACTGTGGGCGATCCGGGGCAGGCGGAGCACTTAATAGACAATGATGTCAGTTCCTTCTGGCACTCGAGATGGCAGGGAGGAAGCGATCCTCTACCATACGATATTATAATTGACATGAAAAAGCAAACTGCTCCATCTCAGATAAAGATGTTAGTACGTAACAATTCAGGAAATCAACTAAGATTGGTTCGTTTTTATATGGGTGACAGCTTTTCGGAGATTGCCGGAACAGACTGGAAATTTATTGGAGAATTCAGTTGCAATGTTTCTACGAATTATTTCACATATGCGGTGAAGCAGTCAAGCGGACGCTATTTGAGATTGGAGATACCCAATGCGGGAGGAAATGGCACAGTGGCTGCTATTTGCGATTTGAAAGTATTGGGAAGCTCCCAATAGCAATGCCTTCCATATTCACAAAAGAGGTGTCAAAATGCACACCTCTTTTTTTATGCACAAAGCCCCGACTTTCACAAGCAGGGGCTTTGTGCATAAAAAAAGCTGTGTCAGCGTTTTGACACAACCTCAAGGATAAGGGACCGGACATGTAAAAACCGCATCCGGATATGTCAGCGAAAATGTCAGATACAGAGCCGTCAGATGTAAAGGCTGTCTCTAAGATGCCGATGTTTTAAAGCAAAAGGAAACAGGACGATAGAACTGAATCACAGGCTCAGAAAATACAGGCAGAATGCCAAAGAGCTGCTCTGCTCCGAGGAAGGGCTGAAGCACAGAGGACAGAGATGTATAGAGTCGGAAGCCGTGTTCGGACAAATGAAATACAATATGAACTACAAACGTTTCCGCCATTTCGGAAAGAATAAGGTCTTCATGGACTTTACCTTCTCTGCCATTGCCAAATGGCTAAAGAAGGTATGAACTGGCTGATTAGACAGTTTTATGAGCTTACAGTAGCTATATTTAGATGTTGCGAACACATAAATTAAAGAAATCCTCAAAATATCGCAGCTTAAAGAAAATGAACCGAGTTATATAGTAATGAATAAAAAAGAAGGTGCATCGTGCATTACGAACACACCTCCTTCTGTTTCCACATTTACCAAATCAAATTTATTTTTTATTCTGTCACACCAAGAAAAGCAAGAACTTTATTATTGCTGT
>PPYE01663690.1_pt1 | contig 10902 bp, 10 predicted proteins | sample 1559881 | NCBI WGS metagenome assembly PPYE01 (sample SAMN08240022, study PRJNA423297) | Human gut metagenome, whole genome shotgun sequencing project.
GGAGATGAGATTCACGATGTTACCCGTATTTTTGAAATGCTGACCGTAACGCTTTGCGCGGACGGGAAGGATTTTCAGGCGTTTCGCATTTAAGGGGGAAATGAAAATGAAGAGACCGCTCGCCTATATCACTGCTCCATGGGGCAGCAAAGACTTTGATAACCGTGAGAATGCAGCCCGTTACTGCCGTCAGGTGTACGAAGCGGGATACTCTCCCATCTGCCCGGTTCTGTTTCAGCCCTATTTTCTTCATCCGGAGGTGCCGCAGGAGGCAAAAGACCGGGCTGACATGGCCGCTGAACTGCTTCGCCGCTCCAGGATTCTGGTGGTCTGCGGGAATATCGCGACACAGGAAGTGAAAAATGACATCGCTCTGGCAAAGCATCTGCGGATTGCAGCCACAACGCTGGAAGGGATTCTGACTGTGGACGGCAAAGGCAAAGACGGCGGGGAGGGCGTGTGAGATGGGGAAAACCATTGGCGAGATGATGGAGGAAATGCGCATCCGGGCAGGAGCTATGGAGTACAAAGGGCATGAGTATCTGGACCTGAACCGCTTCGCTGAGGACACCCGGCACATGATTATCTTTGATGTGAAATCGGATGATTCGCCCTGGGGCTTCAAAGGCGACCGGATGCGCCTGTACCTCAATGACACAGGTTATGGGAAGGCAAAGGAGTTTCAGGATCAGGGATATATCCAGATCCGGAGTCATGCCAGAGTAATCGCCGGAAACCTGCATTATGATTCCAGATCGCAGGAGCGGTGACGGACAGGAAGGAGGAAAGACAATTCAGAAATATCAGGCAATCTACGCAGATCCGCCATGGGATTATCAGCAGTGCCGTTTATCCGGCTCGGCAAAGAAGCATTATCCCACTATGCGGATCGAGGAACTCTGCGCGCTCCCGGTGGCTGAGATCGCCGACCGGGACTGCGCGCTTTTTCTATGGGCTACGTTTCCGCAGCTTCCCGAAGCGCTCCGGCTGATCCAGGCATGGGGATTTGTGTATAAGACAGTTGCCTTTGTCTGGCTGAAGCAGAACCGGAAAGCCCTAACTTGGTTCTATGGGCTGGGCTTCTGGACCCGCAGTAATGCGGAAATCTGCCTGCTTGCCACAAAGGGTCATCCGAAACGCCAGTCCGCCGGAATCCATCAGCTGGTTATCAGCCCGGTGGAACATCACAGCAAAAAGCCGGACGAAGTACGGGAGAAGATTGTGGCGCTGATGGGCGATGTGCCTCGGATTGAACTGTTTGCCCGCCAGCAGACGCCGGGCTGGGATGTCTGGGGGAATGAGGTAGAAAACAGTACCGCTCTGCTGAAGGAGGGATAAGATTTGCAGGAGGAAGTGGAAAACAGGACAGTCAATCTGATGATCAGTACCACAAAACTGGTGAAAAAGCTGATTGGTCAGAATCAGGGCGTATCCAGTATTGATATCGCCAATACGGGAATTCGAGATTTTGACCGCATCGCGAAAAAATACGGCGTGGACTATGCCATAAAGAAGGACAGGTCCGTCTCTCCGCCAAAGTATCTCGTGTTTTTCAAAGCCAAAGATGCCGATGCACTGACGGCTGCTTTCAACGAGTATTCTGCAAAGCAGATGAATCGCAGCCGGAAGCCCAGCGTACTGAAGCAGCTCTCCAGATTCAAGGAACTGGCAGCCGGGATTCCCGCAAAAGTCCGCCAGAAAAAGCTGGAGAGGGATTTGTAGGAGGAACGAATGGAATACAGAGAATTTATGGAGCAGATAAAGAAGGATTTGCCGGAACGGCTTTCCGGGACACTGGAAGGGGCCACGGTAGACACAACGCAGGTGGACAGACTGCAGGGCTGTTCTTATGAAGGACTCAGCATCGTGCCGGACGGCTCCATGATAGGGCTGACAATGGACTTACAGCCCTATTTTCAGATGTTCAGTAACGGAATATCTTACGAAAATATCGTGGAACAGATTGCGGACAGAGCCGCCGGGGCCTATGCGGATCGGCCTGCCGTTACTGCAGAAGACTTTGGCAGTTACGAAGCTGTTAAAGATAAACTGATGATTCAGCTGATAGGCCGGAAAGGGAATGAAGAAATGCTTAAGACAATCCCCCACCATCCTATTGAGGATATGGAGATTGTTTACCGTTTCCACGTTCAGGACACAGAAATGGGACAGGCCTCGGCCCTGGTGACAAATTCCATGCTGGAGCATTATGGAATTACAGCCGGGCAGCTTCAGCAGGATGCCTTTGCCTCGGCAGTATCCCATAAGCCTTTTGAGATTAAAACCATGGCAGAAGTCCTGAATGAGCTGATGGGAGCAGAAATTATTCCGGAAGATGCGATGCCTATATATGTGGCAAGCAATCAGGAGCGGATTCACGGCGCGGGAGTGATTGCGTATCCGAAATTTATGGAGGAAGCGGAAAAACGGCTGGGTGGAGACTTCTATGTTCTCCCGTCTTCGATTCATGAAGTAATTCTGATTCCGGATACACCGGACGTTTCTGTCATGGAACTGCAGGAAATGGTACAGTCTGTCAATATGGAACAAGTTGCCCCGGAGGAAAGGCTCAGTGATCATGTATATCATTATGACAGCAAAGAAAAACTGTTTGAGCGGACAGACAAATATGAGAGTCGGAAACTGAATCAGGAATTTGATGATAAAAATGTACGGCCGTCGGTTCTTTGGACTCTCCGTCTCAATCAGAAAGACTGCTCTGAGAAGCCGCATAAAGGTACTGAAGCTCCTCGTCGGGATGAAACAGCTCTGTAGAAAAGCATTTTCCAGAAAAACATTTAAAAGGGGAGTGATGTATGAGTGACAAAATAAAAAAGCAGGTGATTCTCAATCTGCCCTATGTGATTCTTGGGCTTATCGCCACGAATCTTGGCGAGGCATGGAGGCTGGCGGAAGGAGCAGACATTTCCGAGAAACTGCTGGCACTGTTCGGGATTCTTCCAGCAGCTTTCCAGAATCCCCTTCCCAGTTTTCATCCGTTGGATTTTCTGATTGGGCTGGCGTGTGGGGCCGCTTTTCGGATTGCTGTATATCTGCGGGGGAAGAACGCGAAGAAATACCGCCATAATGTCGAGTATGGATCGGCGCGATGGGGAACAGCGGCAGATATCGCTCCTTTTATGGCACCGAAGTTTGAGGATAATATCATTCTCACGAAAACGGAGCGGCTGATGATGTCGAACCGCCCCAAAAACCCTGCAAACGCCAGAAATAAGAATGTCCTGATTGTGGGCGGCTCCGGCTCAGGCAAAACTAGGTTTTGGCTGAAGCCGAACCTGCTTCAGTGCCATTCCTCATATGTGGTTACTGATCCGAAAGGAAGTATCGTCTGCGAGTGCGGGAATGCGCTATTAAAGCATGGGTATCGGATCAAGATTTTTAACACCATCAATTTCCAAAAATCCATGCACTATAATCCCTTCGCCTATCTCCACAGCGAGAAGGATATTCTGAAACTGGTCACCACATTGATTGCCAATACCAAAGGGGACGGAAAATCCGGGGACGAATTCTGGACGAAAGCCGAGACGCTGCTATACACGGCACTGATCGGCTATATTCATTATGAAGCTCCGGAGGAGGAGCAGAATTTTGCCACCCTGATTGAGTTTATCAACGCCATGGAAGTTAGGGAAGATGATGAAGAATTTCAGAATCCGGTGGATATGATGTTCGAAGATCTGAAGAAACGGGAACCCAATCACTTTGCAGTCCGCCAATATGCCAAATATAAATTAGCCGCGGGCAAAACGGCTAAGTCGATCCTGATTTCCTGTGGAGCCAGGCTTGCGCCATTCGATATTCAGGAGCTAAGGGAGATCACGGCATACGATGAACTACAGCTGGATACGCTGGGTGACCAGAAAACAGCACTGTTTTTGATTATGTCGGATACGGACAGCACGTTCAATTTCCTGATTTCCATGATCTACACGCAGCTATTCAATCTGCTGTGCGAAAAGGCAGATGACGTGTACGGCGGCAGGCTTCCGGTTCATGTGCGATGTCTGATTGATGAAGCGGCGAATATTGGACAGATTCCTAATCTGGAAAAGCTGGTAGCGACGATCCGAAGCAGGGAGATCTCCGCCTGCCTTGTCCTGCAGGCCAGGAGCCAGCTGAAAGCCATTTATAAGGACAATGCGGATACGATCATTGGAAATATGGATTCGCAGATCTTCCTGGGCGGTTCGGAGCCGACTACGCTCAAAGAGCTGAATCAGGCGCTGGGTAAGGAAACCATAGACACGTTTAACACCGGAGAAAGCCGGGGCCGGGAGACATCCCACTCACTAAATTATCAAAAGCTGGGGAAAGATCTTGCTACAATCGATGAGCTGGCAGTGCTGGATGGAGGCAAGTGTATTCTTCAGCTGCGCGGCGTCCGCCCCTTCCTTTCAGACAAATATGATTTGACCCAGCATCCCAACTATAAGTACACGTCTGATTATGACAAGAAGAATACTTTTGACATTGAAAAGTTTCTGGAGCATCGCCTGAAGCTGAGAGCAAACGACGAATATGAAGTAACTGAGGTATAAGGAGGTCGAGATGAAAGGAGAAAAGAGTGTGCAGGGACAGCCGGCAGTCCCGGAAGATTCCCCAAAGCGGGAGGAAGTGACGATAAAGTTTGGCAAAGGACTGGTAGGTGAACCGTTTATCTCAAAGGCCGGAAAAGAGCTGGTGGAAATCAAAATCCCCAACAGAGATGCCAGAGACCATCGGCCATGGGAGTCCTTTGTGGTATCACCGAAAATGGTTCACGAGAATCAGTATGGAGCGGGGGTATGGATGAAGCTCCCAGCTGACGGGACAACAAAGGTTTCCCGTCCGGAGTACAAGGGCCGGGATGAAAGCGGGAAAAGTATCTGGGGAACCGAATCCAGAACTGTGTCCAATCAGGAGCTGAAGGCCCTGATGGAATCATATAAGGAAAGAAACCGAGAATCGGTGCGGTCAGCGCTGGAGGAAAAGAAGGCGGATACTGGAATGAGGGAAAAACCCTCGCCCGCAAAGACTGCACCGTCTAAAGAAACTGCCAGATAAAATTGTAAAACTGAATCAATATCCAATCATTTTGGGCAGCCCGCCGGGAAACCGGAACCGCAGGCTGCTTTCTTTTTACGAAAAACTTCGGCGGCAGGCAGAGAAACAGCCGGACTGCGGCAGGCAGGGAAAAGAGGGTTTCCGGAAATCTGCCGCCGGATGCAATAAGAAACCTAAATTAAAGTACCGCGCTGAATTTCTGAGCGCAGAGAAAACGGAGGAATGTGTATGGATTTTTTTAACAGTGCGATTGAGGTGCTTCAGACCCTTGTAGTTGCCCTGGGGGCAGGCCTTGGGATCTGGGGCGCGATTAACCTGCTGGAAGGTTACGGGAATGACAATCCGGGGGCCAAGTCGCAGGGTATGAAGCAGTTAATGGCCGGAGGAGGAGTTGCCCTGATCGGGATGACTCTGGTGCCGCTCCTGTCCGGACTGTTCGGATGAGCAATCCTAGGGCATGACTATGCTCATGCCCAGTGGCGGCGAAAGCCGCCTACATAGACCGCGTGAAGGGCAGGCGGGTACGTAGCCGTTCAGCAGACTGATCACCTCTGAAAGGCTGATTTTATGCGGGTTTTCTCGATATGCAGGTGCGCAGGCAGAGAGAAATACGCAAAGAAACTACTATCTCATTTTTAAAGGAGGAACTGCCCTATGGATTTTTTCAACAGTGCTATTGATGTACTGCAGACACTCGTTATTGCCCTTGGCGCGGGCCTTGGAATCTGGGGAGCCATCAACCTGCTGGAAGGTTACGGTAATGACAACCCGGGGGCCAAGTCGCAGGGTATGAAACAGTTAATGGCCGGAGGAGGGGTTGCACTGATCGGTCTGACCCTTGTGCCGCTGCTTTCCGGTCTGTTTGGCTAAGAAGGAGGTAACTGCCCGTGGACAGCATTATTTCAGCGATTCAGGAATGGATTAAGGAAATGCTGGTCGGTGGGATTATGTCGAACCTGTCCGGGATGTTTGACGCGGTCAACCAGCAGGTGGCTGAAATTGCGGGCGATGTGGGGACGACTCCGGCGAATTTTTCGCCGGGCGTCTACTCCATGATCCGCAACATCTCTGAAAGCGTCATCATCCCGATTGCGGGCCTGATTCTCACCTTTATCGCCTGTTATGAACTGATCCAAGCAGGGACGGCGGTGGATGCCTCTACCCTGGAAGCTATGGAGGAAACTTTGAGGGGAATGGATATCGGGCCGCTATTGGGGTTGTTTCTGCAGTCCATTATCGTACAGATTACCATGTACGCCCTCTCCATTGTAATATTTATCATCGTGTATGGAAGAATGGTGGAAATTTATCTCCTGACCAGCCTTGCGCCGATTCCCTTCGCCACCTTTGGAAATCGGGAGCAGAGCCAGATTGGTCAGAATTATCTGCGCTCTCTTTTGGCGCTGGGATTTCAGGGATTCCTCATTATGATCTGTGTGGGAATTTATGCAGTACTGATCCAGTCGATAGCTTTTTCCGACAATATCATTTCTTCCATCTGGGGAGCCATGGGCTATACGGTCCTTCTGGTGTTTACCCTGTTTAAAACCGGGGCAATCGCTCGCAGCGTGTTCAATGCGCATTAGAAAGAGGTGATGAAAATAGCAGCTTATGTATCAGTCCCGCGTGATTTGACGCGGGTGAAATCGAAAATCCTGTTTGGGCTGACCAGGCGTCAGCTCATTTGCTTTGGCGTGGCGGCGCTGATTGGAGTGCCGTCTTTCTTTCTGCTCCGGCAGACAGGAAATACCAGCCTTGCGGCCATGTGCATGATTGTGATCATGCTGCCGCTGTTCTTTCTCGCCATGTATGAGCGGGATGGTCAGCCTCTGGAGGTGATTGCGAAGCATTTCATCGAGGCACGCATGATCAGGCCGAGAATACGGCCCTATGAGACAGATAACTACTATTCCGCTCTTTTGCGGCAGTATCAGGTTGAGAAGGAGGTACAGCAGATTGTTTGGAAAAAAGAAAGTGAAGCGCGATGTGAAAATGCCGCCTCATCTGACTCCAAAGGAGCAGAAGCAGATAAAGGCAGTTGTGGAAGCGGCGCGTAGGGATAACGGCGTCCCCCGTACCGCACAGCAGTCCATCCCGTTTCAGCGGATGTTCCCGGACGGAATCTGCCGGGTAAGAGACAACTACTACACAAAGATAATCCAGTTTCAGGATATCAACTACCAGCTGGCCCAGCAGGAGGATAAAACGGCGATTTTTGAAGAGTGGTGTGGATTTCTGAACTTTTTCGACAGCTCCATCCACTTTGAGCTTTCCTTTATGAATATGGCGACGGATGCGGAAAGCTTTGAGCAGTCGATCCGGATTCCCTTTCGGAAAGACGAATTTAATCCGGTTCGCTCCGAGTACAGCCAAATGCTCAGACAGCAGCTGGCACGAGGCAATAACGGCCTGACCAAAACGAAGTTTTTGACTTTTGGGATTGAGGCGGATTCCATGAAGCAGGCAAAGCCCAGGCTGGATCATGTGGAGACGGATCTGTTAAACAATTTCCGGCGTCTGGGCGCTTCTGCCCGGGTACTGGATGGAAAGGAACGGCTGCACCTGATGCATTCCATGTTCCACATGGGAGACGATGACAAATTCTTCTTTGAGTGGAAATGGCTGGTGGAATCCGGTCTGTCCGTGAAGGATTTTATTGCACCCTCTTCCTTTGCTTTCCCCAAAGGACGGATTTTCCAGATGGGAAATCTGTACGGGGCCATGTCGTTTCTGGCTATTACTGCTTCCGATATCTCTGATCGGATGCTGGCGGATTTCCTGAACATGGATTCCAGCCTGATCGTTTCCATGCATCTGCAGTCGGTGGATCAGACAGCGGCGATTAAGACAGTCAAGCACACCATTACGGAGCTTGACCGTTCCAAAATCGAGGAGCAGAAAAAGGCTGTCCGGGCCGGATATGATATCGACATCATTCCCAGCGATCTAGCCACTTATGGCAAGGACGCAAAAGCGCTTCTGAAGGAGCTGCAGAGCCAGAACGAGCGGATGTTCCTGATTACCTTCCTTGTAATGAATACGGGACGTACTGAGCAGGAGCTGGAGAACAACGTATTCCAGGCACAGAGTATCGCACAGAAGCATAACTGCAATCTGCGGCGGCTGGATTACCAGCAGGAGCAGGGCCTGATGAGCAGCCTGCCCCTAGCTCAGAACCTGATCGAGATTCAGCGAGCGCTGACCACCAGCTCCACGGCGATCTTTGTACCCTTTACCACGCAGGAGCTGTTTCAGGACGGGCCAGGAGCCTTATATTATGGGCTGAACGCCCTCTCCAACAACCTGATTATGGTGGATCGGAAGAAACTGAAAAATCCCAACGGCCTGATTCTTGGTACGCCCGGCTCCGGTAAGAGCTTTTCGGCAAAGCGCGAAATCACCAATGCCTTTCTGGTAACAGACGATGATGTGATTATCTGCGATCCCGAGTCGGAATATGCCGCACTGGTGACAAAGCTGAAGGGGCAGGTGATTAAAATTTCACCTTCCAGCAGCCAGTATATCAATCCCATGGATATCAATTCCAACTACTCAGAAGAGGACAATCCCATCGCCCTGAAAGCGGATTTTATTCTTTCCCTGTGCGAGCTTGTGGTGGGCGGAAAGGACGGCCTCCAGCCTGTGGAAAAGACGGTCATTGACCGCTGTGTTCATCAGATTTACCAGAAGTATTTCAACGATCCCAGGCCGGAAAATATGCCGATTCTTCAGGATTTGTATGAGGCGCTTCTGAAGCAGGAGGAAAAGGAAGCCCATCATGTGGCGACAGCCCTTGAAATCTATGTTACAGGCTCTCTGAACCTGTTCAACCACCGGACAAATGTGGATATTGAAAACCGCCTGGTCTGCTATGACATCAAGGAGCTGGGAAAGCAGATGAAGAAGATCGGGATGCTGGTGGTACACGATCAGGTCTGGGGACGGGTCACTGCCAACCGAAACGCCGGAAAAACCACATGGTATTATATGGACGAATTCCACCTCCTTCTCCGGGAAGAGCAGACGGCGGCGTACTCGGTGGAAATCTGGAAGCGGTTCCGGAAATGGGGCGGCATCCCCACAGGTATTACTCAGAATATTAAGGATCTCCTGGCAAGCCGGGAGGTTGAGAATATTTTTGAGAACAGTGATTTCATTTATATGTTGAATCAGGCCGCCGGAGACCGGGCGATTCTGGCAAAGCAGCTGAACATTTCGCCCCATCAGCTTTCCTATGTGACCCATTCCGGCGAAGGGGAAGGGCTGCTGTTTTACGGAAATGTCATTCTGCCGTTTGTGGATCGGTTCCCGACAGACCTGGAGCTGTACCGGATCATGACAACCAAATTGTCCGAGGTATCCGGAAATGACAGAAAGCAGGCATAGCGCGGCTGGAAAGGAGGAAGGAGCGGATGAAGAAAGAAACCATGCGGCTGCATTTTTCTGAGGAAGACTTGGAGAATACAGCCGTCTCCCGGGCCGCAGAAAAAGCGGAACGGGCAGCCAACAGGGCGGACGCGGCGAAAGCCCGTCTTCCCACCAAAGGCAGGCTGAGGGACGAAAAGGAAAAGACAGCTTTCTATGGAGACCAGCTCCGTTTTGGAAAGAAAGATTTTTCAGATGCCGGGGAAGAGATTGTCTCACCGGGAAGGTCTACAGGCCGTTCTGCCTTCCATGCGGCTGCCGGAATGCTCAGTGCGCGGGCACACCGTGAGATCGCGGAACATGAGAATGACAATGCAGGCGTACAGGCTGCTCACCAGAGTGAAGCGTTTATGGAGGGGACAGGGCGGGCCATTGACCATGCCAGCTACAGCCGGAAGCTGAAAAACTACCGGAAGGCGGTCAGACTGGAAAAGAAGGCGGATAAAGCTAATGTGGAAGCATTGTTCCAGAAAAATATGGCGGATAATCCGGAAGCTGCATCCAATCCCCTCTCCCGCTGGAAACAGCGTCAGGAGATCAAAAAGCAGTATGCGGCGGCAAAATCTGCCCGCAGCGCGGCAGCCGGGGCAAAATCAGCAGGAGGAACTGCCAAGGGGACGAAGAAAGCAGCAAAAGGAGCTGGAACAGTATTGGAGCGGCTCAAGGAGTTTGCGGTCCGGCACTCCCATGCCCTGTGGCTGGTGCTGATTTTTGCATTCCTGCTCATGATGATTTCCGGAATGTTCTCTTCCTGCTCTGCCATGCTGGAGGGAGGTTCGGTATCGGTTCTGGGAACATCCTTCACAGCGGAGGACGAGGACATCATCGGTGCCAATGATGATTACAGGGCATTGGAGGAAGAACTGCAGAGACAGCTTGACCGGATTGAAACAGATCATCCCGGCTATGACGAATACCGTTATCAGCTGGACGAGATTAACCACAATCCCTATGAACTGACGGCATATCTGACGGTGTCCTTTGAAGACTATACCAGAGCGGAGGTACAGTCGGCCCTGCAAGAGTTGTTCCAGAGGCAGTATAAGCTGACATTGCGGGAGGAAGTGGAAGTCCGGACACGTACAGAAACCCGTACCCACACTTCCACAGATCCTGAGACAGGGGAAACCACAGAGGAGGAATATGAAGTAGAGGTAGAATACAACTACTATATTCTCCATGTGACGCTGACCAATCACAGCCTTGGATCGGCCATAGAAGCAGGCGGGCTTAGTGCGGATCAGCAGGAACGGTATGAGATTCTTCTGCAGACGCAGGGAAACCGTCCTTACCTGTTTGGCGATGATATTTACGCCAACTCATCCGGAGAATATCTGGACTATGATATTCCGGGCGAGGCCCTGACGGATGAAAAGTTTGCCAATATGATCCGGGAAGCGGAAAAGTATC
>PPYE01233867.1_pt1 | contig 10901 bp, 7 predicted proteins | sample 1559881 | NCBI WGS metagenome assembly PPYE01 (sample SAMN08240022, study PRJNA423297) | Human gut metagenome, whole genome shotgun sequencing project.
TAAATCATCTATGTCGCCGCTCTCAAAATGATATTCCGTATAATTGCCGCCGCCGAATCCATTTTCGCCAAAGCCAGTTCCCCCGAACCCGCCGTGCGCACCCTGGAAGCCGCCGTAGGTGCCGCCGGACTCATACGGGGCGCCGCTCGGGTCAAAGGCGGCGTGGCCGAACTGATCGTACAGCTTTTTCTTTTCAGGATCGCTCAGGACGGAATATGCCTCGGAAACCTCTTTAAACTTCTGCTCCGCCTGGGTTTCACCCGAATTGGAATCCGGGTGGTATTTTTTCGCCAGCTTCCGGTATGCCTTTTTGATCGCCTCGTCAGAGGCGTCTCTGCCGACACCCAGAACCTCGTAATAATCTCTTTTAACTGCCATCACCGTCACCTCCCTGGATTAAAAAGTTCCCCGAGGCGCTTCCGGGGAACAAGACAGATGAGAAAGTACTTAAACACAATTCTTGTTTGTTCTACCTGTAATATAACACACGTCGAATTGGGTGTCAAGAGGGGAAAATAAAAAGGACATCCCTTTCAAGAGGCCCTGTAATAAAACCTCCCGCCGCCACTAAAAACTGGAAAAATAACCTCAGATATGTTACACTGAAAACCAGAGAGGAGAGAGGTTATGACTTATCAGGATGGGATGGTTTTTCTTTCTCAGTGTGGGCTGGGGGCCGTGCTGGTTTCTGAGGAATATGGGATTTTGGAGATAAACGAACGGGGAGACCGGCTGCTGCACGGCGGGGGAAAGCTTGTGGGAACGTCGCTCAGGGAGTTGGCGCCGCCGCTCTGTGACTTAGGGGATACGGATGAATATTTTAACATCGAGTTCGGTGAATACCTGACGTTGTGTCCGACGCCGGAGGTGGAGGATCTGCCGCCGCGCACCCGCTTTATCGTGTTCCGGGACGCCGGCAATGACGCTTTCCGCGATATGATGACGAGAGCGGTCAACCAGCTCAGCGAGGCGCTCATCATGTGCGACGGGAAGGGCCGGATCTATATGCTGAACGATGCGGCCATAAAGATGGACTCCCTTCTGCCGCAGAATATCGTGGGACAGCCTATCTCCAACGTCTATAAGATGGAGGACGGGACGGAGCTGTTTATCCCCCAGGTTCTCCGCGACAAGCAGCCGAAGCTGAATATGCGGCAGCACTATACCACCTGGCACGGAAAGAAGGTGGATATCATGTCCAATAATTACCCGATTATCAGGAAGAATACGCTCCTGGGCGGGTTCAGCGTGATGGAGGACTGGAGCCAGATCGACAAACTGAGCAAGCAGGTGATCGATCTCCAAAGCCAGCTTTTGGGCCGGAATTCCGCTTCCAAAGGGGACAAGAGCAGGGGGATGTCCGCCAAATACCGGTTCAGTGACATCATCCACAACAGCGCGGCGATGAATACGATGATTCAGAGGTGCCGGCAGATCGCGAAATCCGATTCCTCCGTCATGATCTACGGCGAGACCGGGACCGGCAAGGAGCTGCTGGCCCAGAGCATCCACAACGCCAGCCGCAGAGCCGACGGGCCGTTCCTCGCGATCAACTGTGCGGCGATCCCGGAGAATCTTCTGGAGGCGCTGCTGTTCGGGACGGAAAAAGGGGCCTACACCGGCGCAGAGCGGCGGGAAGGCCTGTTCGAGCAGGCCAATCACGGCACACTTCTGCTGGACGAGATCAACTCCATGAATATTTCCCTGCAGTCCAAGCTGCTGCGTGTATTGCAGGACGGGATTGTCAGGCACGTGGGAGGAATTTCCGAGATCCGCGTGGATGTCCGCGTGCTCTCCAACACAAACGTGCCGCCTTACCAGGCCATGGAGGAAAATAAGCTGCGGCGCGATCTTTTCTACCGCCTGGGCGTGGTGAATATCAATATACCGCCCCTGCGCGAGAGAAAAGAAGATATACCGCTTCTGGCCAAATGCTTTATCTTAAATTTCAACCGGAAGCTCCTTAAAAATGTCAGCGACATCAGCGAGGAGGTCCTGACGGTATTCGCTTCCTATGACTGGCCCGGCAATGTGCGGGAACTCCAGCATGCGGTCGAGTATGCGATGAACATCATGCCGGAGGAGGCCTCGGTCATCACATTGGAATACATACCGGAGCACATTCTCGGCGGACATACCCATGGGATGCCGATCGGACTCACCCAGGGGGAGGATCCTTCCCTGGAAAATATCATGAACAGTATGGAGTGCCGGATGCTGTGCAAGGCCCTGAAAGAAAACAACGGGAACATCTCCAAGACGGCCCGCGCCCTCGGAATGAGCAGGCAGAACATCCAGTACCGGATTAAGAAAAACAACATCAATATCCAGGCCCTGCTGCGGGAAAGATAGCCTATCTCACAGCGTTAAACACCAGAGCTTACGCAAGGCATGGAGAGACACATGGCAGGACGTTTTCGCGCTGCGGCACAGGAGGGAATTCTCTGTCAGCTGTACCCCTGAGCCATCATGGCCTCGGACAGCTTCTCAAAGGCGGCGATATTGGCACCCGCCAGATAGTTGTCCTTTACACCGAACCGCTCGGCTGCGTCCGCTGTTTTGACGTAAATTCCGGCCATGATGTCTCTGAGCTGCCGGTTCACATTCTCGAACTCGCAGTTTACCCGCATCCCGTTCTGGCGCATTTCCAGGGTGGACACGGCCACGCCGCCGCCGTTGGCGGCTTTCCCCGGCATGAAAAGAATGCCGTTTTTTTGGAAAAAGCCCGTGGCCGCCCTGTCACAGGGCATATTGGCGCCTTCGGCCACGGCGATGCATCCATTCCTTTTGAGGCTTTTTGCGTCCGGCAGCAGCAGCTCATTCTGGGTTGCACAGGGCAGCGCGATATCACATGGAATGGACCAGATGCGCTGCTTCTCTTTATATACCGCGCGGGGGATTTGTTCCAGATACTCTTTTATGCGTCCGCGGCGTGTTTCTTTGATCTGTCTTACCACATCCAGGTTAATTCCCTCTTTGTCATAGATGTAACCGCCTGAGTCACTCATGGCCACGACCTTAGCGCCCTTTTGCTGCGCCAGCTCGGCGGCGTGGGTCGCCACATTTCCGGATCCGGATATGACCAGAGTTTTTCCTTCCAAAGAATTTCCATGGCGATGCAGCATTTCTTCCAGGATATAGACCAGCCCATAGCCGGTCGCATGAGCGCGGGCCGGAGATCCGCCGAAGGACGGTCCTTTTCCGGTCAGGGCTCCGCAGTGCAGGCTGCTTTGGCGCCTGTATTCCCCGAACAGATACCCAATCTCCCTGGCGCCTGCGCCGATGTCGCCCGCCGGGATATCCAGATCGGGGCCGATATATCTATAGAGCTCCATCATAAAGCTCTGGCAGAAGGCCATGATTTCCCGTTCCGATTTCCCTTTTCGGTCAAAATTTGACCCGCCTTTGGCGCCGCCGATAGGCAGCCCGGTCAGAGCGTTCTTTAATGTCTGCTCAAACCCCAGGAACTTCAGCAAATTTAAATTTACAGACGCGTGGAACCGCAGCCCTCCCTTGTACGGCCCGATTGCGCTGTTGAATTGGATGCGGTAGCCTTTATTGATCCGAAGGCGCCCCCGATCATCGAGCCAGGGCACGCGGAAGCAGACGATCCGCTCCGGTTCCAGCAGCCGCTCCAGGATTGCGGCCTCCCTGTATTTTTTTTCGTCGGAGCCAATAACCGGCCTCAGAGACTCCAGAGTCTCCTTTACCACCTGATAAAATTCCGGTTCGCCGGGATTTTCAGACACGGTTCTGCTGTAAACTTCATCGACATACGACATAGCTTTCCTCCTCATTCGTCCCGCCCGGCCGATCGGCCGAACGGTTCCCCTCTTTTGAATGTTTTCTTATTGTAGTATCGGAAAGTGACAAAGTCAAGAATCGATTTGCTCCGCCCGGTCCCTGTATCGGTTTGCTCTGCCCAGTCCCTGTACCGATTTGCTCCGCCCAGTCCCTGCAGGACTGTCCCGATCCGGCTCTTGCAGTTTTTGCGGTTTTTTGGCACATGCAAAAAAGTATGCTTGCAGTCTGCAAACTATTCTGCGGTTTTTGGGGGAGGGCGAAGAAAATACGGGCGAAAAAAACGGAAAAAGCGTCAGTTTCCGGGCGCTTAGGCGCCGGTGAAAACTTGGCATGAGAATTGCTTATATATAAGATAGAAAGCTTCCTTCGGGGGCGGCTTCGCCCGGGCATTTCGGGCCGAATGCCGGAGAATACTGCCCAAGAGGCAAAAAATAAGGATGGAAAAGGAGAAGGTAAGATGAAGAAAAATGAGGAAAGACAATTACAGCTGGGGATGCACACTTACACATTACATTTAAGCGGTTTGGGTGAAAGCTGGGGATTTGACGCCGCCCACGCCTTCGAGAAGACGATCAATCTGTTTCAGCTGATGGATTTGGCTGTGGAATGGGGTTTAGACGGCCTGCACATTACCAACGTGGATCTGGAGACACTGGATCCGGAGCACCTGGCGGAGGTAAAGGCTGCGGCCGAGGCACACGGCCTGTACCTGGAGTACAATGTCTCCTTTAACGCTCCCTGCGATCCGCGGGTCAATTCGACGGTGAAGGACGCGCTCTTAAACGGCAAGGCGATGGGGGCGGATCTGGTGAAATTCAGTCTGGATATCGAGCGGCCGTTCCCGGTCTACGGAACCTGCATGCATCCCGATGTGATGAAACAGCTGGCGGCCCGCTATGACGAATTTAAAGAGAATCTTCCGCTGATGGAGGAACTGGGGCTGGAGATCTCCATTGAGAACCACTGTGATACCTACGCGGATGAGGTTATCTGGCTGGTGAAGCAGCTGGATCACCCGAAGGTTGGGGCCTGCCTGGACACGATCAATTCCCTGGTGGTTTTAGAGGGCCCGGAGGCCTGCGTGGAGAAGATGGCTCCTTACTGCAATTGCTGTCATTTCTGTGACAATAAGATCATTGTGGATCCAGACGGAACCCACTCCATCGGCGTCGCCATCGGCCAGGGAGATATCAACAGCGCCAAGGTTCTGAGGACGCTGAAAGAGAAATCTCCGCTGAAACGCATCACCTTTGAGGTTGAGTATGAGATCGGAAAGGACACGCTGGAGGTGGCGAGAGAGAAGGAGATCGAGGCCTGCAGACAGAGCATTGATTACCTCCGCAACGAGCTGAAGCTCGGCGTGAGAGGCCGGTAATTTTGCAGAGACAGGAGGTTTTCCGGAGGAGAGAAACGGCAAAAAAGCGATGAAGAAATGCACATACTCCCCCGGAGCCGGATGCTACAATAAAGCCATCAAACAAAAAACAAATTACCAGTCAATTTAAGGAGGTTTTATTATGAATTGTCATTTCCATGCACCAATGCCAGATAATGTACCGGCCTGCCCGATGGCTCCGGGGATGAAGGAGCGGGAAGAGCTGAAGAAAGAGCTGGCCCGCCAGAGTGCGAACCCTATCGTGATTCCAGCCATCATCAATGGCAAGGAGGTTTACACAGATAAGCGCGTGACCGTAACGGCTCCCCATAACCACTCGCTTGTGCTGGCCGAGTGCTGCCAGGCGGACGAGAAGCTGCTGAAGGAGGCTGTGGAAGCAGCCATGGCGGCGAAAAAATCATATGAGGCGCTGCCAGTTGAGCACCGCTTCGCTATCTTCGAGAAGGCGGCCCAGCTCATCGAAGGCAAATACCGCTATGTGATTTCCGCGGCCGTCATGCTCGGCCAGAGTAAAACCGCCTGGGAAGCCGAGTGCGACGCGCCGGACGAATTGTGCGATCTGATGCGCTATGGAATCCATTTTGCCGATAATCTGTACAGCCAGCAGCCGAAATGCACGCCGGGCGTATTCAACCGGGTGGTCTACCGTCCGCTCGAGGGATTCGTCTGTGCGGTGACACCCTTTAACTTCGCCTCCATCTGTGGAAACCTTCCTGCGGCGCCGGCCATCATGGGGAACGTGGTCGTATGGAAACCGGCGACCACGGCTGTTTTAGCCAGCTACTACATCATGAAGGCCTTCGTGGAGGCCGGAGTTCCAGCCGGCGTCATCAACTTTGTGCCGTCCCGCGGCTCTGACGTCAGCAAATATGTGTTAAGCGACTCCCGCATGGCTGGTTTCCATTTCACAGGCTCCACCGATGTGTTCAAAGACATCTGGAAAAATATCGGCAACAACATCGCCAATTACCGCAGCTACCCGCGTCTGGTGGGCGAGACCGGAGGCAAGGATTACATCTTCGCAACGGAGAGCGCCAATATCGACGCGCTGGTGGCGGCCATGATCCGAGGCGCTTACGAATATTCCGGCCAGAAGTGCTCCGCGCTGTCCCGTTGCTATATACCGGCGAAGATTTGGCCGGTGGTGAAAGAAAAACTGCTGAAGGAGATTGCGACCATCAAGGTGGGCGACATCGCAGATTTCACCAATTTCCTCGGAGCCGTCATCGACAAGAATGCGTTTGAGGAAATCACCAGTTATATCGACGTGGCAAAGGAATCCCCGGACGCCGAGGTTCTGTGCGGCGGCTACGACGGCAGCAGGGGATGGTTCGTGTACCCGACTCTGATTCAGGCGAAGGATGTGAACTATGTCACCATGCTTAAGGAACTTTTTGGACCGGTTTTGACCGTATATGTTTACAGCGAAGAGGAGTATGATGAGATGGTCGATCATTGCGCCAACTCCTCCATCTACGCCCTGACCGGAGCCGTCTTCAGCGAGGACAGAGCTCAGATTGCAGACCTGGAAGAGCGCCTGCGCCACGCGGAAGGAAACTTCTGTATCAACGACAAACCCACCGGAGCCCTGTGCGGCCAGCAGCCATTCGGCGGCGCCCGCGGCTCGGGAACCAATGACAAGGCAGGCAGCATCCTGAACATGATCCGCTGGATGAGCCCACAGACCGTCAAGGAAAACTTCTGCCCGCCGGAGGATTATCGTTATCCGTATATGGAAGAAGAGTAACAAATCACCACATATAAAATACACTCCCCCAAAGAAACACCTCTTTTTTTAAATCGTTAATTACCAACCCTGAATCCTCTCCCGCTTTCCCTCACAAAAGGCGGGAGGGGATTACCCCTATCTATTTTCTTTTCATCTGGGAATCGACACAAAATCCATGACGGTCTGTACTCAAAGACGGATGCCGGTAAGCGAAAAATCAAAAAAATGGCGAGGTTTTATTCCTATTTGCCGTCCAGCAATTCCTTCAGGCGCCGGATTTCTTCTTCCTGCTCTTTCTGCAGGCGCAGGCTTTCCGTTAACTGTTCCTGTGTTTCTTCCAGTAGTTCCTGTGTTTCTTCCAGTAGTTCCTGTTTTTCCTCCAGTAGTTCCTGTTTTTCCTCCAGTTGTCCCTGTTTTTCTTCCAGCTGTTCCTTTGTTTCTTCCAGCTGTTCCTGCATTTCCTCCAGTTGTTCCTGTTTTTCTTCCCACTCCTTTTTTAGTTGATTGATTTCATCCTGCTGGATCTCTATCATATACTGGGTCGTATTAGCGTCCAGAATCCGCAGTGCGTCTGAGTACATACTCACCAACTCCTTTTTTTGAAAGCGGAAGGCAAATACCTCCCGATACAGCTCTGCAAACTCCGGGTAGGCCTCCAGGATATTTCGGATATCCTGGGGCCGGTCCGAGGCGATAAAGCAGAGCCAAGCGTCCAGTTTACTACTTATATTGTGAAGGTTTTTCAGAAAGATGTCAAGCGGGATCAGCAGATATTCCTGGAGCAGATCCAGCTCTAAGCCGGTGTTAAAGGTCTGCTTGGAATAGTGGAGATACTCTCCGGGAAGCAAATGGAATCCAGAGGTGCTTTTCTGAATGAGAACGATGGTATAGACTTTTTTAATATCGTGGTAGGAGAAGCGCACTCCTTCCTGCCGTCTCGCTTCTCTCACATGGGAGTACTGGCGCATGACCAGATCGCTGGAATAGCAGGCACAGCGTGCGCCGGGGAAGAGATAGCCGATGCGCTGGATCTCCACATTGACCAGAGCGCCGGATTCCAGGCGGACCAGGATGTCCATCACCAGAAGAGAGCCCTCCTCCGTCAGCCGTTTTGACTCATTAGGCAGTACTTGGAGAATGTGCAGCTTTTCACCGAGGCAGAGACTTAAAAACTCTTCCAGCCGTTCCGGCCGCTCCTCCGGGTTAAAAATGGCTTTAAAGACCGGATCATAAGTGACCTTCATTCCCCTGACGCCCATGCAGAAATTCAGGAATTCTTCCCGCAGCCCTTCCGAGAGACTCCGGTAAGCCGCGCCGAGTTCCGGGTCCTGGCTGAGCAGTTCCAAAACGGCCTGTTCTGACTGGATCGAGCCGAAAATCTCCGGATGCTGTCCCATCCATAAAATAGCGCTTTGCCGTTGGCAGTCAAAGGGTTCTTTCCTTGCGTTTTGATTGAAATTCATAGACATTCCTCCTTAAGATATGAGATAGAAAAGAAATAGATTCCGGCTGAGTCAGCCGTGAAAATCCGGCAGAAAGAACTTCTGCACCGATGAGATCACTATAGCAGATGGAAAGCTGTATGTAAAGAGATATTATAGTGAAAAAATTCCGAAAAAATTCCACAGAAAATCATTTAAAAAAATATGTGAAAAAAGATATAAATGGCGGACTATTGACCTTCGTACTACCCTAGGGTTTATAATAATGTGGCAGAAAGAAGGAGAAATTAAATCATGAATCAAACATTACTTAAATATGCAAAGAAGCTGACAGAAGGTTTTACCTGGAAGAAGATAGCTGCCATTCTGGCGGGAACGGTCATCGCTTCCTTCGGTATCTATAATATCCACCAGCAGACCAACATCACCGAGGGCGGCGTACTCGGAATGATTCTGCTGATTAACCACTGGCTCGGCATTCCGTCGTCCGTGATCACTCCCGTCCTGGATATCGCCTGCTATGCGCTGGCGTTCCGCTGTCTGGGCGGAGGATTTATCAGATTGTCCATTGTCTCGACGCTCAGCCTGGCCGGATTCTTCAGGCTGTGGGAGCAGTTTCCGCCCTTATTGCCGAACCTGTCCCATGTTCCGCTGGCGGCGGCCGTTTTAGGCGGTATTTTTGTGGGGGTCGGGGTCGGCCTGATCGTTCGCCAGGGAGGTTCCAGCGGCGGGGACGACGCCCTGGCGCTGGCCATCTCAAAGTTTACCGGGTGGCGCCTGGCCCGGGCATATCTGGTGACGGATCTCACGGTTTTATTCCTGTCGCTGAGCTACATTCCCTTTAGCCGCATTGTATTTTCGCTGGTCACCGTAACCGTCTCTTCCTTCCTGATAGATATCATTCAAAATGCAGGACAGAAGGGTGAGACAGAGCGGCTGTGTGCAGAGCAGGCAGAATAGCGGGGGGAATCCGCTGTATAGAAAATACTCTCGCCGCCGCCGTCCGGTTACTTTATCGGTGATATCTGAATTGTGGGTACAACTTGCATTCTTCATTCATTTGTGCTAAACTAACCCCTGCAATAAGGTCGCAGGCCCCTTGATTCTAAAGGACTTTAAAGGAGCGTCTGCATCACAGACCGGTGTGTTCGAGACCTTCCACACCTAAAACAAAACTAAAGGAGAAAACTGAATATGAAAGAAAACAAATTAACCAGAAACCTGACCCAGGGTGCGATGATCGCGGCGATCTATGTGGTTTTGACCGTCTCTCTTGCGCCGATCAGCTACGGCCCGATCCAGTTCCGGATCTCGGAGGCGCTGTGCATTTTACCGTACTTTACACCGGCGGCCATTCCGGGGCTTTTTATCGGCTGTTTCCTGTCAAACCTGATCGGTACGGCAGCGGCGCTGGATGTAATTTTCGGCAGTCTGGCGACTCTCATCGGGGCGGTCGGCTCCTATGCGCTCAGGAGGACGAAATGGCTGGTATGCCTTCCGCCGATTTTGGCCAACACGATCATCATCCCATGGGTGCTTCGCTATGCCTACGGTTCACCGGATCTGATTCCGGTTGCCATGGTGACTGTGGGAATCGGTGAGATCGCGGCCATCGGAGTGCTGGGTAATCTGCTGCTGCATTTCCTGGAGCGGTACCGCGGCGTTCTGTTTGGGAAAATGGCGGCTTAAGCGGTTTCCTGGTTTTTCAATAGTACAGAATCAATAAGAGAAAACAGAATAGAACATGATAAAAGCAGGGACGAAATCTACGTTTGTAGAAGCTTCGTCCCTGCTTTTTGTTTCGTTATTTTTTTTCGTTAACGAATGAATAGCTGCGTCCAGTAATCGGTTCCGTTTGCATCCTCGAAATGTCCTACCCCGATGGAGGTAAAGTCCTTATTTAGAATGTTCGCCCTGTGTCCGGAGCTGTTCATCCAGGTCTGCATCACGGCCTCCGGTGAATTCTGGCCGTAGGCGATGTTCTCTCCGGCACTCCGGTAGCTGACACCGGCCTGGTTTAAGACAGTGCTGAAGCTGCTGCCGTCGGGCCTGGTATGGGAAAAGGTTCCCTTGATCTCCTGTGCGCGTATCTGGGCGGCCTTGGCCACGCTTGTATTCACAGTCAGGGGACTAAGGCCCGCTTTCGCCCGCTCCGCATTGACCAGCTTGACGACGGCCTCGGCGTATGCATCCTGGCTGTCCTCCTCTCCGCCCTGCTCCGTGTCCCCAGGCACCTCCGGCAGCAGATCCCCCGGAAACTCCGGCAGGATGCCGCCCGGCTGATCCATCCCGGGAAGCCCCGGCATCGGGAAGACAAAATTCGGCGGAGTGAACTCCGGCAGGCAGTTGTCCGGCAGAATCGGCCCGGAGCCCCAGCCGCCGTTCAATCCGCAGTTACCGCCCTGTCCACCCGCCCCGATCACGAAAGCGCTCACGTTGGAGGCGGAAATCGGATAGGCCGATATGGCTGCCTGAGCCGTCATCGGCACGGCGGCGGCCAGCATGACCGCAGCGGCAGACAGTACTTTGT
>PPYE01233869.1_pt1 | contig 10900 bp, 12 predicted proteins | sample 1559881 | NCBI WGS metagenome assembly PPYE01 (sample SAMN08240022, study PRJNA423297) | Human gut metagenome, whole genome shotgun sequencing project.
CTTATAGAGCTGTTGCAATAATTACTGCTGAAAATGAGTCAAAAACATTAATAAGTACATCTCAAAAATATTAAAAAAAGAAAATACACTTACAAGAGTTAAGAAACGTTTTGAAAACTACTACAGAAGTATCTAAATCAATCAAAATTAGATAGATATAGGAACATTATAGAAAAACTTAAATAGTACATAGGTATAATAATATAATTTATACTCATGTACTATTTTTTATGTGTAATATTGCAATCTTTCAAAGAGTTTAAAAGGCTTTCCAATGAATTTGAATGTATGTCATTTAGAAATCTTTTTGTTTCAGATATTTTATAATCTTTTTTTGCTATGAGTATCGTATAATGTGTCATTCTGCCTATTCGTTCAGATGCTAAAAAGTGTTTAATAACAAGCCTTGATAAGATTGTTAGGGTTGTTGTCATTTTCCAACTATATTCAAGTTCCATAGCTTTTGCAACTTCTTTAGATGTTACAATGTCGTTTTTGCTCCAAATAAATTTCATGACTTTGAGTTCTGTTTGAGGTATCTTTGGTATATCCATATAATTCCTTTCTATACACTATAACTATCATAATGAAACATTCTATTAATTTATTATAATATACTTTGGGAAAGGTTACAATATGTGTGAATACTTGTAGGAAGGGAATACGCATATGGAGCTTGATTTCAAATTTATAGGTCAAAGGATAAAAATTGCAAGAATCAAGAAAAAGCTAACACAAGAAGTTTTATCAGAAAAAATCAATGTTAGTCCACAACATGTCAGCAATATTGAAACGGGAAATTCAAGTGTAAGTTTGCCAACGCTCGTTGCTATTGCAAATACTCTTGGGGTGTCGGTTGATGAATTATTATGTGATACAATCTTAAGTTCTAAAGCTGTCTTTGAAAATGAGTTAGAAGAAGTTTTGAGGGATTGTAATGAGTATGAAATAAGATTTATAACTGATATTGTAAAAGCTTCTAAAAAATCCATTAGAGATATAAAACTGTTTCAATCAAATTTAAATGATAGATATTAATATAAATATATGCTTCAATAATTTAATTATTATTGATGTTTTTATTATATTTAAATAAAAGTTGTATAAACTTATGAGTTAATAACTGAAAATATGACTAATTTCCATATTTTACTATCAACAAAAAAAGTATAAATGTAGAAAAAATACGGTATTTTTGTTATTATTTAAGTATAAACCCTATTACAAAACAGATTTGATAAAACGTATGTGATGATTATGTAATTATCTCTATCTACCTCTTATGAGGTTCTTAAATGGTATATCATTAAGAATTATATTGTGTGAAAACATAATTCTTACTGATATACCATTTTTGTTTTAAAAACTTGGTTGCCTAAAAAATATAAAAAGATTTTGGCGATTTTATATAAAATATTTAAGGAATAGTTGATATAAAAAAGGTGATATGTTCGTGTTCGGAAAAACCAACGTTTAACCGTACGTATGATATTTATGTTATTTTTACATAGAATCATTGGAAATCAACAATAAAATACGTTCGGTATTGTGAAAATAGAAAATATAGTTTGACCGAACGGAAAATATATTGTATAATTATTATAACAAGATAAACGGGGGTAGTGTTATGATAATAGGATATGAAAGGGTAAGTACAAGAAAACAAGATAATAGCAGACAAGAAAGAGTTTTAGAAAATGAGGGTATTAAGTTTGACAAGATATATAGGGATAAAGTCACAGGAGCTACAAAAGAAAGAGAAGCATTAAATAGAATGTTGTTAGAAGTAAATGAGGGGGACACGGTTTATTGTGAGTCTATAAGTCGTCTAGGTAGAAATTTAAAGGATTTAATTGATATTATAGATACATTGGTTCAAAAAGGTGTAAGAGTAAAAATATTAAAAGAAGGTATAGACACAGGAAACAATACTTATAAGTTATTACTTGGTATATTTGGAGCTGTTGCAGAGATGGAGAGGGAAACAATACAAGAGAGAACACAGCAGAAAATAGACCAGTTGAAAGAGGATAAGAAAAATACTGGCGAGATAAATACAAAGAGTGGAAAATGGTTCGGTAGACAAAAAGTAACGAAGGAGCTTTTAGAAACCAACAAAGAATTTATAAAATATTATAATAAAATTCTTGATGGAAGTTTAAAGAAGAATGAAGTGGCGAAAATATTAAATGTTGGTAGAACTACGCTTTACGAGTGGATAAAGGTATATGAAGGTGGAGAAATAAAAAGAAGCAATAGAGCAAAGAAGAACTAGGGTTATAACTAGTTCTTTTTTTATTTTAGGGGACTGTCTTTGCTCTTTTTTTTGATAATATTATTAAATTAATAAAAACGACACTTTTTAGCGTCCAGATGATGTCTTGGAATATTTAAATTTAATTTTTTTGGTGATAAGATTAATGTATGAAAAATAATTAAAAAGGAGTGATTAATATAATTGATTTAAGATTTTATTTAAGAAATGATTTATTTACTAATGAAGAACTAACTGAAATAACTAAGCAGATAACAGAAGAAAATGTGTTTTTATATGATATTGCAGAGGAAAAAGGCTGTCATCCATACACTTTAAATAAATGCTTACAGAGGTTTGAACATTCATCAATGGAGGTTGGGAAATTTATTGGTGAAATGAGTGAATTACATAAGGAAGGAGCTTTAACAACAGAAGAATTGAAATTAAAATTTGAAATTGTAAAAGAAATATTAATACTTATAAAAAGGTCTGAAGAAGCTGAAAAAATATTACATCTATTGGAAAATGAGAAGGTCAAGACAGTTGCAGAAAAACTGTATAAATCAAGGTCAAGTGTATATGATATTTTAAAACAAATGGGATTTAAGAAAAATAAATATATTAATGTTTGGTATCATATTGATAATGAAAATATAGCAGGAAATGTTGAGAATACTAAAAGGGATGTTGAGCTAGTACACTTGTATCAACAAAGATATGATAATTTTTTAAAAAACTATTATTTAGATAGTGAAATTATTGATATAGATAAAAATATTCTTGATGATATAGAAACTTTGTCAGAAGAATTTGAATATGAAACAGTAAATGATTTTATATCGGTTTTACTTTTAAGAGGGCTTCAAAATGAAAGATTTAAAAATAAAGAAAATATTAACAATAAGAACGATAACAACAATATTGTTAAAATGAAAGATGTTGAACATGAGATATTTTTTACACAGGGAGCTGAAATGTTAGAGGAATATTATAAAACAAATTTAATAGATGTTCATAAAATTTCAAAAACAGAAATTGAAGAAATGAATCCAAAAGAATTAATGGAACTATATCATTTAAAAAATGAAGGAAAAGCTAAGGAGGATTTTTATGGAAGGGACTAAAAGAAGTTATAGAAAAATACCAAAATTAGATTTAAGAAAAGTAAAATTAGCAGATGTATTTGAAAAGAATAAATCGGGCGTTTTTAGAGTGGAAGAAGCTGATGAACAACTTTTACATGAATGTTTAGATGAAACTAAAAGTATAAGAGAAGAAAAGCATCTTACTTGGCAAATACAATTCAAAGGGAAAAGTGTATATTGTGTTTTTTATGAACATCCATTTTGGGATTTATAAATAGGAGTGGTTTAAATGAGAGTAGAGCCCATTGAAAATAAAAAAGATATAGAGAAGCTTAAAAGATATTTTAGAAATAAAGGTAAAATAAGAGATTTAACCCTAATAACTTTAGGGTTAAATACTGGCTTTAGGATAGAGGATATTCTAAAACTAAGAGTTAAAGACGTATACAAGAAAAGAGAGATAAATATAAAAGAAAGTAAGACAGGGAAAAGAATAAGAAAGCCTATAAATGATAGTTTGAAGGAAATATTAGATATATATTGCAAAGATAAACCAACTAATGAATATTTATTTAAAAGTCAAAAGGGAGAGAATGAAGCAATAAGCACTACACAAGCATATAGAATTATTAAAAAAGCTTCAAAAGCTTGTAGAATAAAATTAAATATAGGTACTCATAGTATGAGGAAAACACATGGTTTACATATATTTAAGGATAAAGGAATTGAAGTAGCACAAAGAGCTTTAAACCATGCTAATCAAATAGATACATTAACTTATATTGGGGTAGTACAAAAACAAGCTGATAATGCCATTATGAAGCTTAATTTATAGTTAAAAATGTATGATTTTCTTTGCTGTTTTTACATTTTATAGTTAATGATTAATTAAATAGGCGTATGTGTAAGTAATTGCAATGTATCAAGGCAACTAAAATAAATGTAATAGTTTATAGTAATCGTACATTTTTTTATATACTTCTATCTATTCCTATTACATGGATTGAGTTTGTTTTTATCATGTTTAGAAAAAATGGCTATTATTAATTGATTATTAAATGATAATAAATGCATATTGAAGCTTAATATTATAATATTTCAAAATTACTAAACTAAGTGAAAAAACAACTCGAAAAACCCTTTTAATTTAAGTGAAATCAATGCGTATGGTTATTTTTTTTCTGTATTTTGAAATAAAGTTACAAACTATATATTTTATCTTATTAAAATTTACTTAATTTAGATTGAAACAATTCAATTAAGGGTTTGAAATAAAGTTATACCAATACATGTAAGGCTATTTAATGCACTGAAAAAAAGTATAATGTTTAGCCCCCCTTGCTGAAAATAACGCTGTTGAAGAAAAATATGTGAACCGAGGTAGGTATATGGCTTCGGAGATAAGTATTGTTTTGTGTAAGGTGTGGGGGTGGGGTGTTGCAACTTAAAAACATGGTTGCAGATGCAAAAATACATTAATAAAGCTATGTAAAATGTTACTACTAAAGATAGTCGGAGTTGTTTAAAATGCTATATTTGGCTAATAAAGGATATAAATATTTATAACTGGTTAAGTGTTGGGAAATAAAGAGCTTGCATATGCAACTGCACCCCTAAAAAGTATATAGGTTGCAATGCCTATATAGCACTTATAGCACCTTTAAAAAGGAATGATTTAAATATTAATATCAAAACTAAAGAAGTTAGTAATTGCAATGTATTAAGGGGCAAATTGTATATATAATCTTAAAATAAATAGAAATATAATAATCAAACTAATGCTATGTTTTGATGAGTATATGCTCGATAGAAATATATATAATACGCCCCCTATCGGATTAATAAAGTAAATAAAGATAGAGGACTGGAAGGAGTACATATTTTTCACAGGAAGCCAAAAAATGAGATTTTCATTGAAAAGTTTTTAGAATATCAGAAAGTAAGTAAAACTACTTATATTTATCCATAAAATCCCTAAGAGCTTGGCTGATAATATCTTGTACCCTGTACTTCTTATTAGCTTCACAGAAGGCTACAAACTCTTTTTGAATATCCTCATAGACCTTATAGCTTCTAACAACTATATTGCCTTTAAAATCGTCTATATTTAGTTTATCAGCCCCAACTACTTTATTACTACTTTGTGATTCGTACCAACTATATACTTCATTTAGTTTATTATTCATATCATTGAATTTAGATAAAATGTTATTAAAATCAATATTGGTTGCATCAACTAAAGTATTGTCATTGCTAGTGTCGCCCGCAACTACTTTTGAACTACTTTCTAATTCGACAACCTCAATAATAGATATATATAGCTTCTTAGTTGGATTAAATTCATATCCATGTTGTTTAAATCTATTTCTTATAGTTGTACGACCAATACCAATATCTTTACATGTGTTAGTTAATGTATTGCCCTCTAAGAGCTTGTTATTAATATATTGTATTTGCTCCTTGATAGGTAAGTTATCAAATGTATATCTATCCATGTTTAAACCTCCAAAATAAAATAACTACTAAAGTAGTTTTCTAGTAGTTATAAATAAACCCTTTAGGATTTATATTTTTTTATTTGTCTTGCTCCCAACCGAACAGCTCGTTAGGAGAACATTTTAGAGCCATACAAATTTTTTCTAAAGAATCAAATTTAATAGAATTTGTATTATTGTTGGCTAGTTTAGTTAAGTTTTGATGAGTCATTCCAATTTGCTTTGCTAACCAATAACGTGTTTTATTTTGATTTTCCAATAATTTATTTATTTGTATATCCAACAATTTAATCGCCACCTTTTTTATTATATAGTATCGGAAATATGTACCAAAAACAATATATATGCTTGACAATACATAGTAAATAATTACATAATAATAAATAGAATATATTACCATATTTAGGGGTGCAAAAGATTTAAGTGTGCATAAAAAGGAGTGTTAAAAGTAATGTTAAAAGATGATTTATTAAGAATTGGATTTGACACATACAGGGAAAATGTAGAGGATGAACTATTGGAAAATGATAAGAAATATTTAAATGACAAAAAAGAATCTGAAAGAGCTATGGACATATTATTGGATATATTAGAAGAAAAAGAACATAAAAAAATGTTAATTGATTTTGAAGAAAATATATTCGGGATAAATGTAATTGAAAAGGAATACGCATACCGAATGGGTGTTTTAGATGGGCTTGACCTAGCTGAATTTATAGCCTTAAATAAAAAACTATGCTTAAAAAGGAATTAAAAATATATATTAAAACCGTCAATTATACTTTTATTAATGATATAATACTAATAACAAAAAATAGAAAAAGAATGAGTCTTTGTTTGACGGCAACCACTCATTCTTTCAAAAGGAGTCAATCAAGTATAAGAGTTAATCGCTACAGATTAATCACTTAAACTAAATTAACAAACGTACAGGATAAAAATATCCTTTTAATAAGTTAATTATACGGGATTTACAACAGAATGTAAATACATAGCTTGATAAAACTTGATTGACTCCCAAATAGGAAATAGGGGGAGTTTAACAAATGAAAATAGATATAAAACAATTAATTGATATAATAAAAGATGCTAATATAGACGAACTATATTTAAGAGATATAGGAGTCGATACAACTCAAAAAGGGAATGTCCCTTGCCCAGTTCATGGTGGTAAGGATAAAAACTTTCAATTTGATTTAAACAAAAGAATATATACATGCTATAGTCATGGGTGTGTTGTTGGTGCAGACATAATTGAGTTATGTCGTACATATGAACACTTTGAAAAGCCTATTGAAGCTATACTATTCTTAGCCAACAAATATAATATTCCATTGCCATTTACTAAAAATAAAACTAACACTAAGAAAATAAATAATGTTCCCAAAAACATTTACATAAAGAAAAAAGATATAAATAGCTTCATAGAAGAAAAGAAACAAGAAGCTTTTAGGAATAATGATATTGAGTTAGCTTTTGAATTTGAATGTATGACTGATAAGGACAAAAGAAAGTATTATTTAGATAACAATATTAAAATAAAATCCATGCTAGAAAAACAAAACTATTCAAGTTATAAAGCTGATTCGATAATTAATATAGATAAATACATAAGTGAAAATCTAAAAGGTATTAGAGAGTCAATTAAACATGCTACAGAAGGTAAGAACGTATTAATGGTAGCTCCTACAGGAAGTGGAAAAACATACTCAATTATAAATACATTAAAAGAGCTGGATATAAAAGCACTCTTTATATTCCCCAACTCTGCGAATGTGCAACAAGCAATAGTCGAATATAAAATAGCTGGTGCATATGATAAGATACCTACTAAACACGCTTTAGAGGGAAACAAGTTAGTGGCTATGACGTGGGATAAGACTGAACAGCTTCTAAAAGAGGATTTGAGCGAGTACATAATAGTTATTGATGAAATACATCAGACTTACACAGATGCGTTCAGAAGCAAAGCAATAAAGAGCTTAAATAATATAACTAATAAGTGCAGAGGTAGACTAGATATAACTGCAACACCCTCTAAATTAGAATTTGAGATATATAACAAAGTTATTGAATATAAACAAAATATACAAACGGAATACAAAGTTAAGTTATACGATAAAATCAATATTGGGAAAGTAATAGAGATACTAAATAATTCAAATAATTCAATGCTTTTAAAAGATAGTATATCAACACTTAACTATATATCAAAGAAAGTTAATAAAAAGAGTGGAGTTGTTATTTCAGATACTAAAGACACTAGCAAACTATATGATAGAATTGTTAGTTACTCCGATATGGAAGGCTATGAGGTGCTTTTAAATACGTCTGTAATCACGGCAGGTGTAAACATAAATAATCCTAATGTAACAGATATTATTGTAATTGGAGAAAAGGATGTAGGAAAAATAAAACAGTATGTTGCAAGAGCTAGAGGGGCAAAAAGTATAAATGTACATATTTTTAATAGTTACAAAACGACAAATGAGGATAGCAATGTATATTCGGTTGAATGGTGCATAAATGAGAACATAAAAGACGTTGAGAGCCTAACAAATATATACAATAAAGCTTCTAAGAGAGACTTACCATATAGAGCTATAGGAATTGATATAAGCCCTATAAACATAAAAAACATTGATAGTAATATATACTATGATAAAAAAGATATGTGCTATAAAACGGACAAGTTATACATAAAAAGTAATGCTTACAATAACTATTACCAAACAAGAACAATAAACAGCTTCAAAGTGCTATTAGAGGAATATTTTAATAAAATTGAGATAGTAGAAACTGAAAAAGAAACTAAAAAAATAGAGGAAGAAATAAAAGAGCATGAGGAAGCTATTAAGGAATTTAAGAAATCAGCTATAGAACAACTAGAAGGACATAAAAAGTATCTAGTTGGCTATAGTGAAATTAAGAAGTCAATGACCAGCAGTAACTTATTAAAATATCATCATGACATGAGGATAGATAATAATATCTGTTTAAAATATTATATGGAACATGATTTATATAGCCTAATAATTAATAATAATTGTAGAAAAACGATAGACTTATTTAGTGATTTTGTATTAGATAATAGTTATAGTATTGACCTATCTTGGAAACTTGCGACAATGTCAGACGAGAAAAGAAATCTATTTTTTGAACAGATAAATACAACAATTTATCGAAAAATTAATAAAAAATACGCAAATTCTTTGCTAAATGATGATAATATTGGTACTTATACTTACAATTATATAAACTTCAATTTTGGAGTTGGTACAAGTTATACAAAAGAACACTTAGAAGCTCTAGCCGTTGATTTACAGACGTTTTTAGCAACTAAGAAAAAGCTAACTATTAAGAAAATAAGTCTAATATTACAATCAATTTTTGTTATTGAAGTCAAACAACACAGGGGTGTCACAGGGTTGCCCTATAAATACTATAAAAATATACTTCCAAACCCTGTGACAGATAAAAAAGTAATTAGAGTTTACACTATTAAGAAACATATAGACATAGAGGACATAAAAAAAGAATTAGGACTAATAGACAATGATTTAAGCATAGAGCATTTAGTTGAAGCTAGAATAAATAAACTTTTAAATGCGATTGATGAAACGGAAAAAGAGGTTCTTTTGGAAGGATTAATCTAATAGCTAATCTTAAGTACGAATAGTACTAAAAAATGTTGCTTTGTATTAAGGGGGACGAAGTCCTGTTCTCTTTTTGAGGTCGAGTTTTGGGTGTTGTATAAATAAAGGTTAAATCATGAAAGGTTGAAAGTAGCTTATAAGTGTAAAATAAAAGGACTTATAATTTATAAGTCCTCTTATTTTATTTATTTTTTATTAATTTGTTTCAGTTTGGTTAAGTTATAGATTCCTATGGAAAATAGTACACCACCTATTATTAAAAACATATAGGAATAGTTTTTTAATATTTGATTTTCAACTATGTCTTCGAAGCCTTTATCAGCTAAGTATGTTGCTTTTAGTGATAATGCTAAGTCATTATTAAAAAATAATATTATAAAGCCTAATACTGCTAATATTAAACTAACCCTTAAGTACATATTTTTATTTTCCATTTTAATCAACTCTTTCTATTATTTATTATTTGTATGCAAGATATTCTAACCCATCACAAACTTTTCCTGCTTTAAGAGGACTTTTTGCTACTATTTTTTGAGTTATAGAAGTTCCTGCAAGTATCCCATTTACTGTACCTCTTACTTCTTTATAATATGGTTTAAATGCTACATATCCTATTTTACCTGCAGGTACTTTGTGTGTAGTTGTGACACTTCTTGTTAAAGATTTGCTCCATGTAAATCCTGCATTTGCTCTTACTGCTGCCTTTATTGCTTCTGTAGTTCCACCAACAGTAAAACTTTCAGTTACAGTTGTTGAATTTCCTATAGATATAGTAGCACCTTGTTTTCCACCTGATACGTCTTGTGATATTTTGCGTGCAGAACCAGTAATTTTTTTAACACTTGATACTCCAAAAATAGACTTAGGAGATTTTGTGATAATTTCCTCATTTAAATTAAATTTTTCTAGTGCTTCATTAATACTTAATTTAACCAATTTTCCATTTACATTTTCATATACTTCAGAAACTTTTTCGTTAGTAGTTTTATTTAATAATATTTCTTTTCCTGTTTCAGTATCGAATGATTTAACCCACTCTTCTTGCTGTTTAGATTCATTATTATATGTATATTCTGTTCCTAACCCTGTTGATTCCATTGCATATGATGTTGCTGTTACTGCTGGTATTGCTAGCATTGCCATTGTCATTGTAGTTGCTAACATTTTGTTTATTCTTTTTGATTTCATATAAAACACCATCCTTTTATGTTTTTATTTATATATATAACAAATGAAGTTTTTATTTTTAGACATTTATATATAATTTTTTATAAATTGTATATAATTTTTTTAAGGATAATATTTTTTAAGGGAGAATAATTTATGTTAATATATTTAGCTATTATAGATTCAAAAGAAGAAAGAATTAAATTTGAAGAAATATATATTAAATATAAGAAATTAATG
>PPYE01048048.1_pt1 | contig 10899 bp, 10 predicted proteins | sample 1559881 | NCBI WGS metagenome assembly PPYE01 (sample SAMN08240022, study PRJNA423297) | Human gut metagenome, whole genome shotgun sequencing project.
AAAAATAAGCCGTTGCCGCGTTCTGGTCTGTGTCGATTGCAAGATGCAGCTTTACATTTTCGCCATCTGTGCACAATATCTTTCCCAATACCGTAAGTCCTGCAAAGCCTCGCCGATACGCGGTCGGTACACTGAGAAACAATCTCCCGGACACAATATATTCAAACTCCAAAACACTATTTTTCAGCTTGCATCTTTTCTCAAGAATGTACATTTTTCGATTGTCAAAAATCACACATTGTCCAACCTCCAAATTTTCATAAGATGTGACTCTGTAATATTCAAAATCAGATGCATAAGCATCCATTTTGCCTTTTACCTTCCAATATCTTTCATCAATCCCATGGCTGTAACTCTCTGTTTTGATTTGCTTAGTATCCATTCCCACTGTTTTGCATCCAAACCAGATCGATGGTTTCGATGCGGTTTCAATCGGGTATATCACTGTATGAAAATGACTGGCCATTCGAATTGCAAATTCCCAGGTTGTCTCTCTATAACGAATGATTGGCCTTCCTATCTTTTTCTCATCCACATCAAAGGTACATGCTGCCTGCTCCTCAGATACACAATCTTCGATAATCTCTTTATAACTTGCAGAGACATCCTGAAAAGATTTTGACTTTCTTACACGATCCATCCCTTCCGTTGTTGATACAAGTTCAAGTATGATATGATGTATTCGGTTTTCAAAACAGCATTCCGCAGTTTTTACATATCCTGCAAATAATATATTTTCTCCAGTATATACCTTTACCAGCATGTCTTCTTTTGTATTTTTCCACTGATCATATGCCCCAAAATCTGTAGCCATACCAACGAGATACGCTTTGGCATGCTGATTTGGAACAATTTCCATAAAAAATTTTTCTATCTCTTTTATGCCAAATGCTTTCCCTACATTCACTTCACCCTGTGTTATCAATGTTCTAAACTCCTTACTGCATATACACCTTCGATCCTTCTACTGTTATGCTGTCCTTCATTGTAATTTTGCTGCTGTTTTGTGATAAGACAATCTGTTCTTCCGCATTTACATTAATGGCTGCATTGGTACTTAAAATGTCAATTTCATCCTCTGATTGAATAGAAATTTTCTTATCACTTACTATTGATATTCCTTCCTCGTCATCAAGTGTAATACTCATTCCATTATTATTCGTCATCACAATTGTAGTAGGTGTCAATTGAATTTGCTTATTATACTTATTCGAAATTGACTTATTATCCGGATTACTTCTCGGTGCATTTGCACCGCTTGCTGCTCCTGTATTTCCAGTATGTATAGAACTTATAATGTATCCATCGTCCTCTATTTCATCAGGAAAATACAACCTTACATGATCTCCCTTTTCTGGCATACAATACCAGCCTGTCCCATCCGGGGACGAATAAACTGTAGAATATGGAAACCATTTGGCTTTTGATTCCTCCTGTCCCCCCATCAACATCCACGGCCACCTTCACCGTATCATTGCTTACAGCGATAACCGATGCATTTAATGAAGCGCCCGTTAATCCCCAGTTATATAACGTTTCTACCATAAACCCTCTTTTACTTCTTAACTCATAGGTATGGATAATTTCCGCTCCACGCAAAACACTGTCTACCTGATATATATACAAACTTTGCCCATCAAATTTTACTTTCTCTCCCAGTTCACGAAAATCTCTTGTGGTTACTTTGATATAATTAAAATCCCCTGGCAATATATCCAAATCTTTATGATATTCCTTTTTACAATTTCCCTTTGAATAAGACAAAACTTCTATCCCGTATTCTTTTTTCTGTGTATTAAGTCCAAAATCGCAGGATACATTTTCTTTGTCATAACGTGGAATGAGTGGCTGATTATGTAATGAGGCAAGCCTTGTTAAAAATGTCCAGTCATCCTCTTTATACTGTACAATAAGCTTTCCAAGCGGTACTCCACATGCAACATTCTGCAGTATATTTATGTTTTGATATGATGCACTAACAGTGGAAACAAGTTCTTCATATGTCATGTTTACATTCTGAAATGTTCTGGTTCTGATGTCATTCGAAAGGAGTCTGGTTCCATCTCCCAGTTTTATAGTTGCGATCTTAACACCACTTTCATTACTTATATCCACACTCAAAATCACACCACAAAATAGTGGTTTGTCTTTCCCGTTTTCCTGTGTATAAAACGATGCAAATTCGTTGGTAAGTACACTTCTGATTACTTTATTCTCATCAGACGCAGCAATCATTCCCTTTACAATTGCATATCCGTGTTCCCCAACTTTTTTATGCATTTTAAAATAAATAACTGAGATCATCTTTACAATTGAATTGGTGATAATATACTTTTCCATAACTTATTCTCCCTGTGAAATTCTTATTGTTTTAAGAACATCCATAAATACAACCCGCCAATTCTTTAAATCCTGTTCCGCACAATTACATACTCCATTCATCAGCTTTCCATCTACACTTGTAAAAAACATCAGATTATATAATCTTCCATCAATTCCATGACTGATAAAATCAAACCATGCAATTGTTGTTTCATATGGATTCACTTCAATTTTTTTCTCCATAAACAGATTGTTTGGATAAACATTTGCAATCGCACCTTTAAATATTTTTAAAACGGCTTCTGCCTGTTTATTTTCATATGGCTGCTGTGTCAGATTTAAAGATATATTAATATCCGTTTTCTCATTTGTCTTTATAACAGCTGGTCTTTGTTCCATGGGATACTTTATTTTTGCAATTTCCAATGGCATATCTTCAAATTTTTCCGGCAGCATAATTTTCATTTTGTTTTCAAAAAAAGTTTCTTCCTGAAAATAATATTCCTCTTCTCTAATAATGTATCCACTTGCTATAGAGCCTTGGGTTTTTTCCTTATATTGGTTCATAACCCTTATCATTTCTTCATCAACATACTTCATTTGTCTAATCCTCATATTCGATTCCGGAAGAAAGTGGGTATACCATTCCTCCGCATTTACACATTAAATACGACTGCATCGTAACTGAATTACCATGAACTTCCTGCCACTCCGCCGTTGTAAAACACGGACAGCATTGTATTCCCTGTACATCTTCCGCTGGTTTTCCCTCTTCATCATATCCACCTTCATAACGTACAACATTTCCTGCCTCCGGTGGATTCTCACTAAAACATACTCCAAAAAATTTGATATTGTCCGGTCCAACATCCGTTTTCGTCACCAATGGATGATTCATTACATAAGCTCCATGGCTTTCTGGAAGATTATATCTTCTGATATGACTGCCCATATTGCATACCAGCTGTGCCCCTCTTACAAGATACTCTTTGTTTTCTTCTGACATATTTTTTCTATCCCTTCATCTTCTACTTCTGATACCATAACACCCATAATCCCTCTTCGGAATATACACTCAAATGCATCCTGTCTTATCACATATTTGCTTTTCTCATTCTCTTTTATCTTGAAAATAGTCTTATCCTCAGGTACACAATCCATATCCCCATACTCTTTTATGTGCAGGACATAATATCTTTTGTCTGTTTTCGTACGCGTATCAAAAAGTATTATTTCTTCTACATGCATATTGGGTTCAAACAATTTCAGGCAATTTTTAATTTCTTCTGTTACCAATAAATCTTCTGCAATCATAATATTCGGATAAAAGGTAAACTCTGTGGATGCCACATAGACAACCGTCCGAATACAAGGAAAACGATTTGGTATTTTTCTGATTATACTTGGCATGCTTCCAAAATTTTTATCCATATACAAATAAAAATATCTCATAACGTATCCTCCATTGCATCTTTTACAGACCATACGGACACCGCTCTGTCCATATACCCGCCAAATGCCATGCAAATTTGAGAATCTTTATTCATAACTTTGAATGAATCAAGCTCTGTAATTTCCGGCGCCACACGATGTAAGTAATTAAAAATCTGCAAATTATACAGCGCATATGACCATGATTTCAATTGCATATACTGCTGTCGACTGTATCCTCTAACTCGCTGTCTTGCCAACTTATCGACCGATTTTACGCTTTCCATATGATACTTCAGTATAAAATCCGGATTCCATATTGCCATTACCTCTTTTTTATCCATATAGGATTCTTTTGAGAAGAGATTAACTTGAATTTCATTACAATCCATAATGATTGATGATCCCAGAAAAAAGAAATGAATATAACGAATTGACTCCTTCAACCCCTTTTTTTGCAACTCACAAACATCTTTAAACACCCCATCCATTAACGCTGTTAACTTATGATCATCCTGTATATTTTTACAATCTCTTTTATAATTTTCAAATAATTTATGCTTTGCAAAATTCTCGAAATCATTAAGAGGAATCCAAAGTCTATCATTTGGTTCCATGTTAATGAGCCTATATCCTTTTCCCACTTTAATTTCCTTTCTCTCTGTTGTATCCCTCTATACAACTTCAAGTATAGATTTTTTCATTTTCTTCGTCAATTATACTTTAGTCCCAGTTTTCTATACACACTATCTAATATCTACATTTTATATTCCACTTTTACAAATTTTTGTATGTATTTTTACAAAAAAGCTGCCGCATTCCTGCGACAGCCTGTCTTATTAAAATATTCTAATGTTCCAGATTTGCAAACTTTGTATACTCAGGCAACCATGCAAGATTGACGGTTCCGATCGGACCGTTACGCTGCTTAGCAATAATGATTTCGGAGATTCCCTTGAGTTCGGTATCCTTGTTGTAGTAATCGTCACGATAGATAAACATTACCACATCGGCATCCTGCTCGATGGCTCCGGACTCTCGAAGGTCGGAAAGCATCGGTCTGTGATCCGGTCGCTGCTCCACGGCTCGGGACAGCTGGGACAAAGCTACAACCGGTACATTTAATTCTCTGGCCAGAGCTTTCAGCGAACGGGAGATATCCGAAATCTCCTGCTGACGGCTGTCCGTACTTCTTCCCGATCCGGACATCAACTGTAAGTAGTCGATAATGATCAGCTTTAAATCATGCTCCAGCTTGTATTTTCTGCATTTACTACGCATCTCCGAGATACTGATACCCGGCGTATCATCTATGATCAATTCGGAATCACCAATGATTCCGGCACCTTCTACCAGTTTTTCCCAGTCTGCGTCCGACAGATTACCGGTACGGAGCGCCTGGGCATCGACACGCGACTCAAGGGAGAACAGTCGGTTTACCAGCTGTTCTTTTGACATTTCCAGTGAGAATATTGCAGTACACATATTCTTGTGAAAAGCAACATATTGCGCAATATTAAGAACAAACGCCGTCTTACCCATAGAAGGACGGGCTGCCACAAGAATCAGGTCGGAAGGCTGCAGACCCGCGGTACGATAATCCAGATCGATAAACCCGGTCGGAATACCGGTTACGGTTCCGGACTGCTGCGATGCTTTCTCAATCTTTTCCAATGCATTCATCACGACCTGACGAATCGGCACATACTCTCCACCGGTCCGGCTGGAAAGAAGCGCGAAAATGTCATGCTCCGTCTTGTCCATAACACTCTCTAATGATTCTTTTCCTGCATAGCATTCATTCTCGATATCTTCCATGACACGAATCAGTTTCCGCTTCATAGAAGTCTCTTTTACGATGTTACAATAATATTTGATATTCGCAGATGTCGGCACTGCACGAACAAGTTCGCCGACAAACTCCAGACTGGAAATCTCTTTCGGAACATCTTTTTCTTTCAGTTTATTCTGCAAGGTCACCAGATCCACCGGCTGGCCTTCACTGTACAATTCGATCATAGCGTCAAAAAGAATGCCATACTGCTGGTGATAGAAATCCTCCTTCAGGAGAATTTCCATCGCCGTAACTATGGCATCCTTATCCATGATCATCGATCCTACGACCGACTGCTCTGCTTCCAGACTGTTTGGCATAATCCGCTTGATCAATGTCTCTTCCAAGCGTATACCTCCTTATCCCTCAACCACCTGAACGGTTAACTTTGCGGTTACCTTTGGGTGCAGCTTTACCGGAACTTCATAAGTTCCAAGTGCCTTGATTGCTTCCGGCAACTGCATTTTCTTTTTATCCAGATCAAGACCTGTCTGTGCTTTTGTCTCCTGCGCGATTTCTTTCGTGGAAACAGAACCGAAGATTCTTCCACCTTCGCCGGATTTGATCTTGATTACAACTTTCTGCTGCTCTACAACTTTTGCAAGTTCTTTGGCATTCTCCAGATTCTCAGCTGCGACTTTGTCTGCATGCTGATTCTGAAGCTTTAAGTCATTGAGGTTCTTGCTTGTAGCTTCTACACCCAGTTTTTTTGGCAGGATTGCGTTACGTGCGTAACCATCGCTTACATTAACAATCTCACCTTTTTTTCCTAATGATTTCACATCTTCTAATAAAATGATTTTCATTCTTGTATGTCTCCTTCTTTCAGCATTTCATCCAGTGTATCCATGATCGCATGTTTTGCCTGAACAATGGTACAATCCTTCAGCTGTGCGCCTGCCACATTTAAATGGCCACCGCCACCAAGGCGTTCCATGATCAGCTGTACATTAATCTCATCAATAGAACGGGAACTGATATAGATTTTTCCATTGTATTCGGTCAATACAAAGGATGCTTTGATTCCAATAATATTAAGTAATTCGTTTGCTGCCTGTGCACCAACGATCGTCGGACTCTCGACATTTTCGCTTGGGCAGACAGAGATTGCAAATGCGCCGCGGTATACTTCTGCGTGACGGACAGCCTCTGCTCTGGCTTTGTAGCAGACCATATCATTACGCAGCATCTTACGCACACGGGTAACTTCCGCACCGGAACGCTTCAGATAAGCTGCTGCCTCAAACGTACGCACACCGGTCTTTGTCATGAAGTTGTTGGTATCGATAAGAATGCCTGCATAAATACAGTCCGCTTCCGCTGCGGAAAGCTTGAATCCATCCTGAAAATACTGCAATACTTCCGCAACCATCTCACAGGCTGAGGATGCATATGGCTCGATATAGGACAATACCGGATTCTCAATTACTTCACTGTTCTGTCTGTGGTGATCGAACACGACAATCGTATCTGTCTTTTTCAAAAGTTCCGGACACTCTGTATAACTCGGCCGGTTCGTATCAACTACCATCACAAGCGTATTACGGCTTACCATTTCAAGGGCAATTTCGCTCGTGATAAACATATCCTCCGGATATCCCTTATCTACAGAAAAGCATTCCATCAATGGCCGAATGGATGATGTCGGATCGTTGATTACAATCTGCGCTTTCTTTCCAAGTACTTTTGCAGCACAGAAAATACCGATTCCGGCACCCAGAGAATCTACATCCGTCAGACTGTGTCCCATAATAATAACATTCTCTCGGCTCTCGATGATTTCATGCAACGCGTGCGCCTTGACTCTTGCCTTTACACGGGTGTTTCGTTCCACCTGCTTTGCTTTACCGCCAAAGTAAGCAATGTCTTCACCGTCTTTTACAACGACCTGGTCGCCCCCTCGTCCCAAAGCCAGATCAATAGCGGCACGAGCATGCTCATAACTTGCATTATAAGAAGAACCCTTGATTCCAATACCAATACTCAATGTCACCGCCATCTCGTTACCGACTTTAACTGTCTTGACATCTTCCAGAATGCTGAACTTGTCGTCCATCATCGGTTTGAGATATTTGTACTTAAATACGACAAAATATTTGTCTTTTTCAATTTTACGTACCAACGCATCCATCTTTGCAAAATACTGGTTTACCTTTCTGTCTACCAGTGCAATCAAAAGAGAACGTTTTACGTCTTCAATACTATCAAGCGCCTCATCATAGTTGTCAATGTATACAAGTCCTGCAACTTGTTTCTGTTCCTGATTTTCCTGCTTATAATGACTGAGTTCAGTCTCGTCAAACAGATACAGCGCCGTAAGGAATTCCTCGGAATTATCTACTTCAATCGCTTTACTCTGTTCCATGATATCATCAAAGTAAATACGGTTGAGTGAGATTCTGAAAATCCGTTCCTTCATGGTAACCTGTACATTCTTTGTTCCCTCATTCTTTTGCAGAAATTCCCGTGTAATCGTGGAAAAAAGCGTCGTGATCGATTTATGATACTCCCTGCTTACCCCTGTCAATTCCGAAAACTGCTCGTTCACCCAAAGAATCTTGCCTGTATAGTCCAACAGGGCATACGGTATCTCAAACTCATTGAGTAACCGCTTCTGTACCGTGGCATACTGTGTGGCGAAGTTAATGATCTCATTGGTCAGATGTGGCTTATTATAATAGTACAGACTGATCTCCACTGTGAAATAAATCACAATAAATCCAGACACTACAATACCTGTGGCAACGTCATAGAAATAAAGCCCTATATCCGCCAATATCAACGGAAGCGTCAACAAAAGCGGCCAACACAAATACGACCTTAGCTTTCCTTTAAATCGAATTTTTGATTTCATTTTGCTCTCCTGTTCTTTGCAGCTAAAGGCTGCGCAATCCATCGGAATAAAATGCGATATTTGTTTTCTAGTATACCATTTTCAGTCACGTAAGTAAATAAAAAAGAACTGTCCTGCACCCTTCCAGATGCGAAACAGTTCTCATTAATACATAAATCCTATTTTTCTTTTGCAACTTCTACGATAGACTTGCTCAGACCAGCGATTCCCTGAATTTCTGATGGAATGATGATCTTGGTTGCCTGACCATCTGCTGCCTTGGCAAATGCTTCCAGACTCTTAAGCTGAAGCACTGCATTGTCCGGGGAAGCTTCCTTTAACATACGAAGACCATCTGCGTTGGCCTGCTGAATCTTAAGGATTGCCTGTGCCTGACCTTCGGCTTCCTTAACGGTTGCTTCCTTCTTAGCTTCTGCACGAAGGATTGCTGCCTGCTTTTCAGCTTCTGCGTCAAGAATTGCAGATTCCTTGTTACCTTCTGCTACAAGAATGGTAGACTTCTTCTCACCTTCTGCACGAAGAATAGCCTCACGACGTTCACGCTCAGCCTTCATCTGCTTCTCCATGGCATCCTGAATTGCCTTCGGTGGAATAATATTCTTTAACTCAACACGGTTTACCTTGATACCCCAAGGATCAGTTGCAACGTCCAGTGTTGCACGCATCTTGGTATTGATTGTCTCACGGGATGTCAATGTCTCATCCAGTTCGAGATCACCGATGATGTTACGAAGTGTTGTTGCTGTCAGGTTCTCAATTGCCATGATCGGGTTCTCAACACCGTAAGCATAAAGCTTCGGGTCTGTAATCTGGAAATATACAACCGTGTCAATCTGCATGGTTACATTATCCTTTGTAATTACCGGCTGTGGTGGAAAATCCACTACCTGTTCCTTTAAAAGTACCTTTCTTGCAATACGGTCGATGAACGGAACTTTGAAATGAAGACCTACTGACCAGGTTGTCAGATATCCTCCAAGACGTTCGATAACCATTGCATGTGCCTGCGGTACAATCTTGACACAATTCACGATGATGACCAGCGCAATAATCACGATGATGATTAATGCAATTAATCCTCCTCCAATGCTATACATAAATAAAATCCTCCTTTTTATGCCTTTTCAACTATTAGTTTGACACCACTGATTTCAAGAACTCTGGCATAAGCTCCCTGCTCAATGATCTCTCTATCATCACGGGTACGCACGGTCCATTCCTGTCCATTGACCACTGCCATCCCGGTCTGATCCAAATTACTTACGCGCTCTGTAATACGAATAGTCTCTCCGATAACACGATCCGCGTTTGTTCTTTGTGTTCTGGAATTGATGTATTTTTTTGCCCACGGTCTTGTCGCTGCAAGCAATCCCACGGCAACCACCAGAAACAGTATGATCTGTACAACCGGATTTGCCCCCAGAACTGCTGCAAGCAAAGCAACCAGAGATCCTGCTGCAAACCAGATGGATGTAAGCCCTACAGTAATCAATTCTCCAACTACAAATGCAATAAGCAAAATCACCCATAAAAGAATGCATGGATCCATTCCTGCCATAATCATAAACATAACATTTCTTCTCCTTTCAGAATTAATTGTAATCAATTTCCCTTATGACGACAAGTGCTTTCTTGCATTTATATCATCTTAACTACTCATATACTATCCTTTACAACTATAATGATTTTGTATTGACTAGCTTTAACAGGTATTCCATATTCTCCCTTGATATTGCGGACAACTCATCGATTACTTTTTTCAAGTTGTAATTTGTATCCCATTCCATCCTTTTTCATACTTATTTTAACAAAAGCGCCTACTAATATTAGTAACCGCTTTGTTATCTTAGAATATTTAAAAAACTCGGGTTTTCATTCTGAAAACACCTCGCGGAATAGTGGTTGTGAACAGTTACCATTTATCCATATAACTCTTTTCGTATTTCTTCGCAAACCTGAGACATTTCTACCATATCTTCCTCATCAACCATCTCACATAAATCATATGACAGCGGTTTTGTTGCAAAATCTTTAAGAGCTTTATTTATCAATTCATGTTCCTGTTCTGTTGCAGTGATTCTTATTGTGCAATTCGTATCATCATCTGCCAAATCACTTATATTTACAGCCCCATTAATTTTGCATTCTAACAATAAAACTGAAAGATCTGAAATAAGATTAATTGCATAATGTATTTCTGCCTCAAGCTCTTCAATTGGTACCGTTAATGGATAATCTGTATTCTGAAAAGAACTTAATTTATCCAATCCCGTTTCTGAAATAATTTCTCCTAGTGTAAATTCATCTTTTTGTTTGCTAATGAGATAATCCAACAAGGTAAGACTGTCATCTGTCCCACCTATATAGTTTCCCCAGTACTTGTGAACTACCCATTGTCTAAAGCCAATGGGCTTCCTGCTTCGCAGACCTCGTTTCTACGTTCCACTCCGGTCGGAGC
>PPYE01208572.1_pt1 | contig 10897 bp, 6 predicted proteins | sample 1559881 | NCBI WGS metagenome assembly PPYE01 (sample SAMN08240022, study PRJNA423297) | Human gut metagenome, whole genome shotgun sequencing project.
CCCGCGCATCCCGAACTGCCCTACGGGCAGGGCAAGGAGGGCTTCAAGGCCCCTGCGGAGTGGCGCGTGACCAAACCCTGAAAACCGGGCTCTCCGCAGATAGCGGCAGGAGCGGGAGCATTTTTTGGAAGAACAGCGCTCCCGCACTCTTATCCGGATGATTTCCCGTCCTGATTCTGCCGGATGAAATCCTTCGGGCGCATGCCGAACTGCTTCGTGAAACATTTGGCGAACCACGACATGCTGCTGAATCCGGTCTGGTAGCAGACCTCGCTGATCCGGTATTCGCCGCTGCGGAGCAGCTGCGCGGCCGTTTTCAGCCGTACCAACTGGATGTATTCGTTGGGCGAGACGCCCGTCAGCCCTTTCAGCTTCCGTTGCAGGCTGGAACGGCTCAAGGCCATTTTCTCGGTGAGCAGGTCCACGGAGAGCGTCTCGCAGGTGAGGTTCTCGCGGACGATGCCCGTCAGCTTGTCCAGCCACTGCCGGTCGTTGCGGCCCATATCGTCTTTCTCGTACTGGAATCCGGGCCGCGACGCGAAGTGGCGGAAGGCCCGTTTCCGGTTTTCGAGCAGGCTCTCCACCGTCGCCTTGACGTAACCCAGCGAGAAGGGTTTTTCGATATAGACGTCGGCCCCGTATTCCAGTCCCTTGATCTTCGAGTCCACGGAGTCGACCACCGAGAGCAGGATGAACGGGATGTGGCACAGCATTTCGTCGTTACGGACCTTCATCAACAGGTCGAAACCGTCCATTTCGGGCATCAGGGCGTCGCTGATGATCAGGTCGCAGGCCTGTTTTTCGAGGATGGCGAGGGCTTCGGCGCCGTTTTTCGCCGAAAGGACGCCGTAGGTGTCCTCGAAATTCTTGACCAGAAACTCTCGCAGGTCGGGAGTGTCCTCCACGACCATGATGTGGAAGGGCTTCGCCTCCGGCTGCCGGTCTTCCGGGCTATCGGCCGGTTCTTCGGCTGGTTCGGGGGCGCGTACCCCCCCCCCTCGCAGATGCTCCGGAATCCGGGATCTCCACCGTAAGTTCGCAGCCCGCGACGGTGTGCCGGTCGACGTACACCCGGCCGTTGTGCTTTTCGACGAGGAGTTTCACCAGACTCAACCCGATTCCGAAGCCCTTGCCCGAATCGGGATTCTTCTGGTAGAAGAGGTCGAACACCTTCTCCCGGATGCGGGGCGGGATGCCGTCCCCGTCGTCCCGGACCGATAGCCGGAGCGTCCGTCCCCGGTCGTCGTCCAGGATGCGGAGGACGACCACGACCGTCGAGCGGGCGTATTTCAGGGCGTTGGCGAGCAGGTTGCTCAAGATTTTGGTGAAGGCCTCGCCGTCGGCATAGAACAGGACGTGCGCGTCGGGACAGTCCGTGCGGATGGCGATCTTTTCGGTCGAGTTGCGGAACCGTGCGACGGTCTCCTCGACCAGCAGGCTGATGTCGGTTTCGCGGCGGCTCAACCGGAATCCCTCGTTGTCCACCTTCCGGAAATCGAGCAGCTGGCGGATGAGTTCGAGCAGCCGGTCGACGTTCCGTTTCATCATGTCGAGGTTGGAAGTTACGTCGCTGTTCCATTTGCCGGTTTCGATGATCCGTTCGAGCGGGGACTTGATCAGCGTGACCGGCGTCTTGATCTCGTGGGCCACCTGGGTGAAGAACGCCATCTTGGTCTGGATCAGCTCCTTTTCCTTCTTTTCGCCCTGCCGCCGGAGGATGACCCGGACTGCGGCGACGATCAGCAGCGCGACCAGCAGGAAATAGACGCCCTTGGCGACGGGGCTGAGGAAGGGGTGGGGCTGTACGCTGATCTCCAGGCTGCGGGTCGCATCGCTCCAGTAGCCGTCGTTGTTGCAGCCCCGCACCCGGAAGACGTAGCGGCCCGCGGGCAGTTTCATAAACGACACGGAGTGCTGGTCGGTGTAGACCCAGTCGCTGTTGAACCCTTCCAGTTTCCACGCATAGCGGTTCTGCCCCGGGGCCACGTAGCTCAGGCACTCGAAATTGATGTCGAAGGAGATCGTTTTGCTGGAAATGCGCAGGTTCCCGTCGGGGAGGGTCTGCCGCTCCGAACCGACCGAGAAACTGTCGGCCCGGTGCATGCGGACCGACGAGATGACGATCTCCGGCCGGACCTTGTTGACCGAGATGTTGAACGGCGAGAAGTAGTTGAAGCCGTTTATTCCCCCGAAGAAGAACGTTCCGTCCCCGGCTTTGTGCGACGACCGGAAATTGAACTGGTTGCTCTGGAGTCCGTCCTCGATCGTGTAGCGTGTGCAGGTGTGCAGCTGGGGGTTGTATTTGAGGATGCCTTGGTTGGAGGAGAGCCACAGGTTGCCCGCGCTGTCGTCCAGCACGCCGTAGTAGATGCCGTTCGGCAGGTTGTCGTCGGCGCCGAAATTCTCGAACCCGTCCATCGGGGGATCGTAGCGGCAGATCCCGGCGCTTTCGCCGCAGAACCAGACCTGCCCTCCGGTGTCGACGTAGACCCGGATGTACCTGTCGTCGGCGGGCGAACGCGGGTCGAGTTCGTCGTGGCGGTAGTTTTTCCAGGTCCCGTCGCCGGGCGAATAGCGGTATATCCCGCTCACCTTGCTGGCGACCCAGATGTTGCCCCCGGTGTCCTCGGCGATGTCGTAGATGAATCTCCCTTCGGTGATCTTCACCCGGGAGAACCGTCCCCGACGTTTGTCGAAGGTGCACATGCCGGACATCGTCCCGACGTAGAGGGTGCCGTCGCTTGCCCGGAAGATGGCGTAGACGTAGTCGTTGCACAGGGAGGCGGAATCCCCGGGGACGTTCCGGTAGTTGACGACCTTTCCGGTCCGGAGGTTCATCAGGTCAAGCCCCTGCGAGAAGGTTCCGATCAGCAGGTCGTCCCCGTCCATGCAGAGGGCATGCAGGTTGTTGTGGCTGCGGGCGGTGTGGTTGGTGAATTTCCGGTTGCGGACGTCGAAATGGTTCAGGCCTCCGTTTTCGGTCGCGATCCAGAGGTTCCCCCGGCCGTCGTCGCAGAACTGGCTCACGGCGTTGCCGTCGAGCGACTCCGGACGGCCGTCGTCGTAGTACCACAGGATTTCGTCCTGCCGGGGCGAAAGGTAGTTCACGCCGCAGAAATAGGTTCCGATCCAGATGCCGCCCTCGCGGTCCCGGAAACACCGGTAGATGCTTTCTTCGGCGAGGTTGTCTCCGGAGACCGACCAGCGGCCGTTCTTGCGGCTGAAGAAGAAAAGGCCGCTGTCCGAACCGATCATGTAGCGGTTCATGTCCCGCCGGAAAATCGTGTGGATGCGCGCGACGGAGAGTTGCTTTCCCTCGGCGTCGAAGGCGGGGAATTGCGTGAACCGGCCCGTGTAGATGTCGAATTCGCCGAGGTAGCCGTTCTGCATGCCGATCAGCAGTTTGCCGTCTTCGGCCTCGACGATGGCCGTGATCTCGTTGTCGCCCAGCAGGGAACTCTCCGGCTTGGGCTTCGCATTCCGGCCGAAGCGGTCCGTCTTGCGGTGGTAGCGGTACAGTCCGGCGGTCGTCCCGACCCAGATTTCGCCGCCGTTGTCCTCGAAGATGGTCCGGATCCCGCGGCACGTGCCGCCGTCGCTCTCCTCCAGTTCGTAACGGAAGAGGCGGCCGATGCGTTCGTCCCAGCGGAACAGCCCGTCGTCGGTTCCGATCCACAGGTCGCCCAGCGGGTCGTACAGCAGGCTGATGCAGTTCCGGATGCCCTTTCCCTCGCTGTTCCGGGCGTCGAACCGCGTGAGGCGCTCGTCCCGCGGGTCGAAAAGCATGAGGGCTTCGGTGCACCCCAGCCAGATGCGGATTCCGTCCGAATGGGGGCAGATGACGTCGATGTTGAGGTGCTCGCCGGAGAACGACGAGCCGAAAACGTCGAAGCGGTAGCCGTTGAAGCGGTTGAACCCGTCCTTCGTGGCGAACCACATGTAGCCCCGGCTGTCCTGACAGATGTCCTTCACGCTGTTGTCGGACAGCCCGTTTCTTGTATCGTACCGCCGGTAGGGATTGATCGCCGACCCGGGAAGGGCTGTCGCCAGGAGCAGGACCAGAGCCGCTATGTAGTTTTTCGTCATCGGAAAAGCGTCGGATTGATGGGACAAGATACCGAAAAATATCCGGTTTCGGGAATTCCGGGTCCGTTTCCCGCGTCAGCGTGCGTGCGAGACGTCTGCGGGAAAACCGGCGGTCTCCCCGGTGAGTTCCGCCATCCGGAGCAGCGTGAGAATGGAGGCGTAGGTGCAGTTGACCCAGAAACCCCGTATCCGGTTCTTGGCGCCTTCGCGCACGTCGAGCGACGTGGGGATCAGCCCGTCCAGCGCATTCTGGACCACGGTGAGGTTGTCCGCCAGCGCTTTGGCCTTGGCGAAAGCCAGCCGGTCGCCCGTCGCCTCGCAGAGGTCCAGCAGGGCGTTCGCCACCACGCACGTGCTGTTGTCGACCGGAACCCGGTAGCCGTACTGTTCGTAGACGCAGGGCGTGCAGAGCGTCCGGACGCCGTCGTCGTCGGGCAGCACGTCCCAGCATACGAACTGGTCCTCGCTGAAACGGATCAGGTCGACGGCGTCGGCCAGCTCCGCGGCCGTGCGGCCGGGCTTTTTGAGCAGCCACGAGGCGTAGGGCGCCGAGGCGCAGTTGGTGAGGTTCTGGTAGGGCTGCTGCCCGAGAACGGTCATGTCCTCGAACTGTCCGGTCAGGTCGAAACTTTCGAGTGCGTTGCGGCGCATCCACTCCGCCGCCCGGGCGAGGCAGCCGCGGTAGCGGGTGACGCCGTACTGGTTTTCAAGCCGTCCGAAATACTCCATGACCGGCGTGAGCATCGCCTTGCAGCCGTTGACCGGCTCCCCGGTCTCGAAATCGACCTTGATCGGGAACGAGCCGTCGGCGTGTTGCAGCCTGGAGTAGGTCTCCGCGATGGCCAGCGCCCGGTCGTAGCAGATCCGGTCGCCCGTCGCGTCGTAGAGGTCGAGAAAGGCGTTTCCGGCGGCGCAGGCCTCCATAGTCATCGTCTTGCCCCGGTTTTCGGCCCGCGACGAGGAGATCAGGTCGGAGTAGTAGGTCGGCGGGAAGAAGGCCAGCGGGTCGCCTTCGGGACGGCTTCGGTCCATCAGGAACCGGGCCGCGTTCCGGGCGATGGCGAGCGCCTCCTCCCGGTGCGCGGGCAGCAGTTTCGCGACCAGCACCTCCAGCTGGATCGTGGCCCCCACGATTTTGCATGCGTAGGTGTTGTGGCGGTAGGTCATGTCCGGCTCCGCGGCGGTGAGCCAGCGCCGGATCGCCGGGAGTTCGTGGATGTACAGGGCGGCCATGCGCGCCGCCTCGGCGTAAGGCCTCACGTTGCCGTTGTAGGGCGGCCGGAAGGGGAAGTCCCGCAGGAATTCCCGCTCCCCGGCCTTTCCCAGGACCCGTCCCGAGGCGTCCAGCCCCTCCGCCGTGACCCGCACCCGGCCTGCCGGAATGTCGTTCCACACCGGGGCGAGGCTCTGCTGCGGGGAGTCCGCCTCGAAACTCCACGAACGTCCCGTCGGAACGCCCGGCCCGAGGACCCGCCGGGGTTCGGGGTCTTCGGTCGGGGCGTCCTTGCGGTAACGGGGCGACTCGACCATCGAGGTTCCGAGGTGCGAGACGGTGAAACGGTATTTCACGGCGCTTTCCACCGGTTCGAACCCGAAGGCCGGGGCGTAGATGAACTTCGTCGCGAAGGCGTTCCAGAAGGGATTTCGCCCTTCGTATCCGGGCCGGATCGGGTCGAGGTACTCCCGCATGGCGGCCCGGTGCAGCCGTTCGGCCTCGGTGCCGCCGCAGGCGCAGGCCAGCAGGCCCGTCACGGCGGCGATCAGGAGGAGGGTCCGGTGTCGCATCGCCGTCACTTTTTGCCGAGTTCGGTGATCCGGAATTCATAGCTGCCCTTCGCCGGAGCGTCGGGCGGCGAGGCGAGGTTGATCCGCCGCAGGCTCGGACCCCACACGCCGGAGAACCTCCGGTCGGTGAGTTCCATCACGTCGACCGAGGCTTTCAGCGACGCCGGGAAGGTCATCTTCACGACCAGCCCCTCGTCGCAGAGAATCAGCAGTTCCCCATCGGGCAGCGTCCGCCCTTGGTGCGTTCCGCCCGGCAGGACGACCGATCCCTTGACCAGGAAATGCTCCACGTCCGGCTGCGTCCGCGCGTCGAGCGCGAACGAGTCGGTGATCGTCACCGAGGGTGCGCCCTTCGGGGCGAGACGGTAGGTCCTGACCCACTTCCGGCATCCCGACTCCGGCGGATAGGCGTCGGCCAGATCGAGCGAGAACATCCCCTTGGAGAGGTCGCACGACGTGTTTTTCGACCGGTACTGCGCGCCGGCGGGCTGGGCGGCGCCGTTGATCATCGGCAGGTTGTGCCAGTCGCACTGCATCGACCAGATCTTGTAGCGGTCGTGGTTGAACGTCTGCTTGGTGTAGGTCCCCACGCCGGCGTCCACGAGCACCGGGATGTCCCGGACATAGACGACGCAGCTCCCTACGTCGTTGTGGTTGTGGCTCTCGTTGTTGTAGCCGCCCTTCGCTCCGAGAAACCATCCCGAAGGATTGCGCATGAAGCACATTTCGGTCTCGGGATACCACGTGGCCGGGGGTACGCCGCGCCGCAGGTTGCGGCGCACCTCCGCCGGAGCGGTTTCGGCCGCAAGGCGGTTCAGCGAATCCGCGGCCTCGCGGATCAGCGGGTTGAACCGCACCGTTTCGAGCGCCCGGTAGGCGTCGTTGCCCGTGATGACGGGGTTTCGGAATTTTCCGCTCGCGGGGTCGGCCAGGCAGTAGAGCGCGAAATCGGTCATCTCCCTGCTGCCCACCGCATGGCCGTAATTCCAGATCAGTTCGCTGGGGTTGTTCAGCCTGGCTCCGGCGTCGGCGAAGTTGACGACGTAGCCGTTGCCGATGTAGGAGCGGGAGACGAACTCGCCCATTTTCCGGATGCGTTCGTTGCCGAACAGCGAGAATGCGCCGTCCGAGGCGTCGTACAGGATCTGGAGGTAGTCGTAGACCTTCCCGGCCGCCGCGCCCCAGTAGGCGGGGCCTTCCTCGCAGGCCCCGTCCTTCTGGATGTAGTTGAGGAACAGGTCCATGGATTGGACCGACTGGGCCACGGCCCGGTCGAGCCGCTCCTGGTCCTTCTCCATCAGCAGGAAGCACAGGATCACGTCCGAATTGCACCACGGGGTCCAGTTGTTGAGCATTGATCCCCTGGACGCCAGTCCCAGCCACCAGTTGGCGCGCCGTTGTCCGGGATCGAGGTACGGGTCGAGGATGTTTCGCCGGACGGCGTTCTCCGTGGCGACCGAGATGGAGGGGTCGAGTTTGTCGAATTCCCGGTGGAAGAAGTGATAGGCGATGGAGACGATGGAGCCGTAACGCCCCGATGCGAGGTCGATGAGCTGTTCGCGGGCGTCGGGAAGCGACCGCTTGCTCCGCTGCCGCCCCTGGTGCGCCGAGAGCACCCACGAAGGCTGCTGCGCGGCCAGCCAGACGCCGTTGGCGAGCTGGTCGATGAACCGTCCCTTCCCTTCGGCCAGTTCGGCCAGGATCAGGGCGATCATCGCGCCGCGGTTGGCCCCTTCGGGCCTCTCCATGGCCTGCCGGTCGCCCGTCCGCTCGAAGGCGAGGTAGGCGCTGGCGGGGATGTGCTGCCATTGGTAGTCGAGCAGCTGCTCGCCCCGCCGGATGACTTTCCCGGCGTCGGGACCGAAGAGCGCGGCCCAGCCCGCACGGTCTTCGTAGGCGGGGAACGGGAACCATGCTTTCCCCGCTGCGAAGGATTCGGCGACGCCCGGTTTCGAATATTCGGCCTGCAATAGGTTCAGACCGTCGTTGCCGGCGGCGGCCCGGATCAGGGCCGCGACCGACAGGAGGATCGACAGAAGGGTTGTTTTCATCGTTTTCGGTTTATTCGTTCGGGGAGAGGGTCACGGTGAAGGTGTCCGTCTGGCCGGAGGTCACCTTGGCCTCGAAGCCGGCTTCGTAGTAGCCCGCGTTGCTCGCGTCGTACGATTCGCCGACGGTGGACCAGGTCTTGAGGGTGACCTTGGCGTTGTTCTGGCTGGTCACCTTGAGGTAGAGTTTTTTCGACGCGCCCTGCAATACGATCCGGTTGCCCTCGACGGTCGGTATGGCTCGCGTGACCATCGTCCACCGTACGTCGGCCGCCTTGTTGTATTTGGCCTTGACGATGTCCTTCACCACGAGGTCCGTGTCGTTTTCGAGCGTTACGGTCCGCGTGGCGCTTTCGCATTCGGACGAAAGGATGTCCGTCATGTCGATCGTGGCGCCCTTCGAGGCGGAGGTGTTGATGACGCTCGAGATCTCGGCCCGGCCTCCGGCGCGGTGGAGAGCGTCGTTGACGGTGATGGTGCTGTGGTTGTAGTTGTTGTAGCGGAAGACGGCCCAGCGGAAGGCTCCCTGGTCGTAGCTTCCGAAACCTCCGGTGTAGCCCGGCAGATTGATGTTTTCGACCGTGCCGTAGCTCTGGAGGCCCAGATCGGCGGACCAGCGCGTGCCCCAGGCGTCGTAGACGAACGACCCGACGTCCATGTGGCCGTGGCTGTAATTCGCCCGCCCGGCCTTGATGCCGAGGAACTTGTCGGTGTCGGTGAAGGTCCAGTCGCCGTGGACCAGCACCACGGGGTTGATGCCCTTGCCGCTCCACACCTTCTCCTCCGGGGGCGCAATGCTGTTCAGGTCGAACTTGCTCGCATAGACGATCGCCATGGGGAAGTACTTGGGCGAGTCGTAGGAGGTGTAGCGGCCGTCGTTGAGTTTCATCAGCTCGCCGTACAGCAGCGACTGGTCGTTGAACTTGTGGGCGAGATACCACAGCGGCGGGAAGGCGATGCTCGAAGGCGCGCAGTCGCAGTAGTTGAACGCCATTTTGTTCATACCCTCCATGAAGAGAATCCATTTGCCGGTCTTTTTGAAACCGTCGACGGCCGAAAGGCCGTTGTCGGTCCCCGTGCACGACTCCATCGCCGCGAGCATGATGCACTCGAAGGCCGTTCCGTAACCCCAGTAGCCGTAGCCTTCGGGGTAGTTGCCGTCGGGGTTGTACATCTCGGGCATGACCGAGGCGTTGCTTTCGATCGCCTTGTCGATGAGATGTTGTTGGCGTTCGAGGACTCCTCGGCGGCCAGGGCGGGACGGCCCCAGGCGTTGACGGAGCCGGGATAGACGCCCGGGGTGGTCTGGTACAGGGCGTTGAAGGCTCCCGAGATGTTGGCCAGCCCGTATTCCTGGCGTTGTCCGAACAGCCGGACGCCTGCCGTGAACCACTTCGTGACGTCCGCTTCGAGGTTGGTGCGGAAGTTCACCTTCTGGGTCGAGGAGTCGATGCCGAACCGCCCCATGACACCCTGATTGTCGAGGTAGCCCAGCGAGAGCAGGTAGCGGATCTTCTCCGACCCGCCCGAGATCGAGAGGTTGTGCTCCTGGGAGTAGCCGTTCTCGAAAATCTCGTCAAACCAGTCGGTGTTGGGGTAGAGCGCGAAGTTCGGGACGCCGTTTTCACCGACCCCGTAGGGATCGGCCGACTTCTCCCGCCAGAGGTCGATGTTCGACTGGGAGAAGATGCGCGAGGTCCCGATGTTGTCGCACGACTCGTTGATAAGCTCCATGTGCCGGGCGTAATCCGAAACGAAGTGCAGGTCGTTGTAGGGCATTTGCAGGATGCCCTTGTAGGAGTAGCTGATCTGGGCTTTCCCGGACGAGCCGTTTTTCGTGGTGATGAGGATGACGCCGTTGGCGGCGCGCGTTCCGTAGATCGAGGCCGAGGCGGCGTCCTTGAGCACCGAGATCGACGCGATGTCGTTCGGGTTCACGTTGTCCATGCTCCACTCCACGCCGTCCACGAGCACCAGCGGGCCGTTGGCGCCGGAGGTGAACGAGCCGTCGCCGCGGATGCGGATCGTCGCGTTGTCCGAACCCGGCTGGCCGGAACTTTGCGTGACGTTCATACCGGCCGCCAGGCCCGCCAGCGCCGCCGAGGTGCTGATGATCGAGCGGCTCTCACTGGTCTTCGAGAAGTCGATCGACGCGACGGAACCTGTCAGGTTGACCTTCTTCTGGACGCCGTAGCCTACCACCACGACATCTTCGAGCAGTTGGTTGTCGGTCTCCAGCGAGACGTCGACGACGGTGCGGCCCGCTGTGTTTTCCGAACGGGGCCGGTAGCCCATGCAGGAGAATCGGAGAACTGCGTCGGGACTTTGTACGGCCAGCGTGTACCTGCCTTCGGAATTGGTCGTCGTGGCTTCGCGCTGCGACGCCATGACGACCGCGCCGATGATCGGCGCCCCCTCACTGTCGGTCACCTTTCCCGTAATGGTGCGGGTGCTGCTGCCTCCGGACGACTGGGCGATCGCAGGGATCGCAAAGGCAACGAGAAACACCGAACAAAGCAGTTTGGTCAGTTTTTGTTTCATAATTACACACGGTGTTAGTTGTTATTAGGTTTTGTTTGGGTTGTACGGCTGTATTTCAGCAGGGCTTCCAGGAAATAGTAGTCCGCGTAGGTCAGCGGCACGTCGATTTCGTGGTTGTCCGGACGGGACCCCACGCTGTGCATGAGCAGGAAGTTCCCGTTCTCTCCGGGACGGGCGAGGTAGGCGTCGGAGGCGAGGGTGCGCAGTTGCTTTTCGGCCATTTTCAGGTATCTGCCCTTTTCCTCCGGCTTGTTGGTCAGCGAACTCAAGTCGACGAACGCCGAGGCCATGATCGCCGCGGCCGAAGCGTCGCGCAGGTCGTCGGGAATGCGGTCGGAGTCGAAGTCCCAGTAGGGAATGCCGTCGTCGGGAAGCCGCTCCAACAGCATGCCGGCGATGTTCTCGGCCTGGTTGAGGTAACATTCGTAGCCGCTCAG
>PPYE01131291.1_pt1 | contig 10896 bp, 11 predicted proteins | sample 1559881 | NCBI WGS metagenome assembly PPYE01 (sample SAMN08240022, study PRJNA423297) | Human gut metagenome, whole genome shotgun sequencing project.
GTAATATTGATCATAGGTTCGTTATATAGAAGTGATTTAAACTTATTTTAGATTGTTGGCAAAAGATTAAAATGTCAAAATACAGCGTATCGATCGAATTATCTGTTATATTATGGGAGGCCAAACTCGTTCATAAAGAAAATCCAATGTATGCTGTACTCGGTAAAGGTACAAAAAAAATCAATATTGCCCCATCTTTCCACTGCAAAACGTGGTTTTACAACAAAAATTATCTCATTACAGAATTATCTCATAGATGTTGTCAATGCCATTTTATACAAGCTCAAAAGCAGCTGCCAGTGAGCCCTGCTTCCTGTCAAGGTTCTCTTCAGCGGTGAAGTTCTGACTTACGGTACCGCATACCATCATTACAGAAAGTGGTGCAAGGCCGGTGAATGGAAAGTCATGTGGTGGGGGCTTAAGCACCGCCGTGAATTTGACATGTCAAGTGTAGGCTTGGATGAAAGCCATACGCCTACATTACGTGGAGATAAACAGATGGGGCATCAGGGACGCAAGAGGCGCAGACGACCAATACTACGTATCTAACTGATAGAAAGTAGTTTCCTATTTACATATCATCTTCTAAGAACGGGGAGTATCATGATATTTATGACATAGGTGCCGTTATGGAAGCCATGCTTTGCGACCTTGAAAAATCCAAAGTCAAGGCTGACGGGCTGTTTCTCAATGCTGATGCGGGCTTTGACTGTGACATCCTGCGCTCAATGCCCGAAAGGAATGATATCATACCGAACATTTGCATCAGCAAACAAAGGAAAGACACTGATGATATCATGACTGATGATGTGCTGTATGCTGAAAGGTATTCCATTGAAAGGACAAATGTCTGGATGGACAGTTACAGGTAAACTGGTTCGATACGACTGTCACCAGTTGGGAGGAGACATGGAATTATTTGGCATTCGCTGTCATTATTCTAATATAAGAATTGAACGAAAAAGACAAGAAAAGTTTAAATCACTTCATTTTTATATTAATCAATATGTTGTAAATCATACGTATATATTTAACCTTTTTTAATATCCCCCTTTCTTCGGGCCGGTTGTTGCAACCTGCCGGGAATTATTTTTCTGCTCCAAAAAGGTGACGGGGGCAATACTGGCAAATCTGACAAGGGAAATACGCTCGAACTTTTGTGAGAGGAAGATTTCGTAAAGGCATCCACGGCACAGCCAGATTTGACAAGTCTTGACACCGGACGTTACCTTTGCGGAAAAATAAATCCGGGCCGGGTGGAACCACGCTTAAGAAGGTAATCTTGATTGTCACGTTATTAGAGGATAGGGAAAGTCTATAAATGGAGTCACTTCGGGTAAAAGTGGAAGGAAGCCGCTCTTGGAGCGGATAATAATAAAAAAGGGAATGGGCTATAACCAGAGATTGGGATGGAGTGCCGACCAATCGAGTAGGAGGAAAACGAAAGTTCTCTTCCTACTTTCGTTTTCCGACCTCTCACACCACCGTACATGCCGTTCGGCATACGGCGGTTCCTATTTTGGATACCATTCGTGATAACTATCCGTCAGAGTGATATACCCCGCCTTTTTCAAATTCTCATTTGATATGGCTCGTGTCAAGACCGGACTGGCGGCTATTCGCCAATAACCAAGACGAATGTAACCCCATTGATAGGCTTGCCAAGCGGCTATGCCACATCGTTTGAGGTTGATTATCCTCGTCTTGGGTTTCTTCCATGCTTTCCATATACACATTCGTATCCGTCGCCTTAACCATTCATCGGTTTCAAGGCAGAGCCGTTTTATCTGGGCAAGATGATAGTACCCTATCCAACCTCGTATGTACTCTTTCAGCTTCTGTTTCCTGCGTTCATACCCCCAACCGTTACTGCGACTCGTCAGCTCTTTGAGCTTGGCTTTCATCTTGCCTTTGGTTTTGGGGTGTACAGTAAGCAGACATTTACCTTTGTTTACATAAAAGGAGTAGCCGAGGAATTTAACTCCTCGTACATAAGACACTACGGTTTTCTCCCGATTTACTTTCAGAAAGAGTTTCCCCTCGATAAACCGTGTGATACTTGACTTTACACGCTGTGCGGCTCGTTTGGATTTACAGAATATCATAGCATCATCTGCGTATCGGACAAAGGGATGTCCTCTGCGCTCGAGCTCCTTGTCCAATTCGTTGAGCATTATGTTACTCAACAGCGGGCTTAGAGGTCCACCTTGCGGTGTGCCCTCTGCGCTCGATTCAAAAAGTCCTCGGGTGATTACTCCGCTGCTTAGATATTTATGTATTAGACCGACTACTCTGCCGTCAGTTATCGTACGACTGAGGATTTCTACGAGCTTGCTGTGATGGACGGTGTCGAAAAAACGTTCAAGGTCAAGGTCGACCACATATCGGTAGCCGCTCTCAACTATCTCTTGCGCCTTTCGTAGTGCACTATGGCAGCTCCGATTGGGGCGGAAGCCGTAGCTCGTCCGAGAGAACTGCCGCTCATAGATTGGGGTCAGTGCTTGGTTGATGGCTTGCTGAACTAAGCGGTCTACCACGGTGGGTATTCCCAATAACCGCTTCTTGCCGTTGTCTTTGGGTATATCTACCCTGCGGACGGGATTGGGACAGTATGTCCCGTGTCGCAAGGAACTTATCAACTCATTCTTGTTGGCCAAGAGCCACGGTAGCAACTGCTCACACGACATCTTGTCAATACCGCCACTGCCCTTATTGCCCACCACTGCCTTGTACGCACGGTTAAGATTGTCGGGACTGAGAATGAGTTCCAATAAATGTGCCTTGTCGAATGGTACTTCCGCGAAGTTGTCTTCACATATCCACATGAAAGTCTGCACTCCCTCATACCTTTCGGTTGCCGACCTATCTCTTTGAGGGTAGTCATTAGCTTGAGCTGATGTTTTCTGCATTCTTACTTTCATACAGTACGTTTCAATTACTTTCGCTTAATTATTAGGTTCTGCCCTTCGTGGGTTGTATTGACTTTTTTCCCACTACTATGGCGTCTGCTGACTTCTCACGGCAAGCTTTACTCCACAACTTTCGTAAAAAAAAACTATTTGCTGTGTCCGTGAGACCTCCCCGATTAAGAACATAATCTTTCTCACTTATACTTGCTTGATTTACACCACTCGTTCCGAATAGCTATAGGGCGTCAGTCCGCTTTGCGACCTTACCCACGAGCATATGCCTTAATATCAAGTTTCTGTTCGTCAAGTCAGTGATTTGCCTACGACTTCCTTCAGATTCCGCATCGCTACGGACACCCTTGCCTTTGGCTGTACGCTTGCCGCTATTAGGCTGCGTTAGGGACTTGCACCCGTTAGATTATGCCCATGTCGGGCGAACAAAGAAAAGGCTCTGTGCAATCATACACAGAACCTTTCTATGGATTAAAACAGATTGACTATAGGGTAGGCCCCGCTACTTGGCTCTCTTGAAAGTGTAGTATATGCCGTCTTTGGGAACTCCGTCAAAGTAGGCTATCAAGTGGGCGGAATATGATAGCATGTAGTCATTTCTCCAAAGGAAGCAGCCGTTGGCATAGTTTTCTTCAAGTATGACAACTTCATCCGCTTTGGTAAGAATGTTGTGGTAACGTATCTTGTTATAGGGTGTAAAGCCCACCCACGATATCATAATACTTCAATTTTGAATGGTTATAACACTGGAATTATACCACTGGCTACTAATATGCCTTTTTTATAGAGCTCGATAGTGCCTGGCACAAATTCCATTTCTCCAAAAGCTATATTGTGGATATAAGTCTTGTATTCATCCACTTTTAAATTTCCTCCGATTAGATTGTTAAATATCATAGAGATAGATATGTTGTCGTTAGACCAAAGAATCGTCTTTTGGTCTTGCCTTATCTCCTCGATATAACTTTCTTGTGGAGGATTCCTATTCGATATAACCTTCATCGTTCTCATTCTTTGGGTTACACTTACAAAAATCAACAATCAATAAACGCTCATCCATGTATTTGGAAGGGTCTGAAACAAGACGTTGCTTCAGGTAGTTATCAAACCCTTTTGATAACTACCTTTTATCACAAGAAAAATAAAATCAAAAGTAAGTAATACTCATTTTTTATAATCACTTGTTTTTCAGTAGTACTTATGATAATCTTTATTGTATAATATCATTCCAAATCCTTATTATTGTATTAGGTTGGCAAAGTCGCCATCCGTTAAATACTTAGGATTATGCAAATAAAATCAGTAGCCCGTAAAGATTTGATTCCTTTTGCGGAAAAGGCTTTTTGTGTCTACAAGTTATCGGCAGAGCAGATAAGATGCTGTCTCAAAGGCTGTGCCTTTCTTTGCAGATACATGGAATCACATGACGTATGTGAATATGTTCCCCAAGTAGGTGAACAATGCATCAACGATTTATACGAACAAAGTGTAAACAAGTACAGATGCAGGCAAGTAATACCTGCAATTCAGGCATTAAATGCTTATATTGAGGGACAAGAAACTTTTGTTATCCAGCAACATCCTCGATACCAATACAAGGACTACCCATTTCCGGGAGAAATCGGTTTGGCTGCATTAGAGTTTATAAAAAATTACAGTGAGGAAAACCGTGTCCGTAAGGAAACGATTCGACAATACAGGTTTCAACTGAATAACTTTTCAGTATTGATGGAGATGCGTGGAGTTACACTCTCTACATTGTCAGATACGGACATTTATGCATTTATCAGTTCCCGACACAATATACAGTCTGACCGTTTTTCTTCTTTAAGACGCTTCCTGTCCTATCTTTTCACAGTAGGCAAAACAAATAGAGACTTTTCAGAACTCCTGTTTGGTATGGCACGTCAAAAAGGAACAAAACTTCCTTCTTATTACGAGAAAGAAGAAGTATTGGCTATAGAAAATGCGGTTTGCAGAAGTAGCTGCAAAGGAAAAAGAGATTATGCCATGATATTGCTCGCTTCCAGATTGGGGCTGAGAGGGTCTGACATCGTTAATCTCAGCCTTGACAATTTAGACTGGGAGAATAACGTTATACGATTAATCCAACAAAAAACAGGACAGGAAGTCGTTCTTCCTCTATTGACCGAAGTTGGAAATGCGTTGGCCGAGTATCTCCGTTATGTACGTCCTCAATCGTACCTTAAAACAGTCTTTTTATCTTTAAGTCCTCCAGTCAGACCTCTGTCAATAGGAACTTTCCGGTGTATTTTAGTGGGATATTTTCGAGAAGCAGGTGTCAATTTCCAAGATAAGCATCATGGTCCTCACAGCTTAAGGCATAGTTTGGCATCACGGATGTTAGAAAACGGAACCTCAATGCCGGTTATTTCAGAAGCACTCGGACACAGTACAACCGAAACCACGCTTTCATACTTGAAGATTGACATTAATGCCTTGTTGCGGTGCTCTCTCTCTGTACCTCCGGTTAGCGATGATTTTTATAATCAGAAAGGAGGGGTACTGTATGGTTAATCAAATGAAATATAGTAGTGTGCTTTCTCCATACATGTATGCGTATATAAAGGAGAAAGAGGCAATTGGACATGCAATAACGCAGACCAAATGGTTTTTCCATGAATTAGACATCTATTTTCAACAGAATAACCTGACCTCTACACAGATTACCAAAGAAATGTATGATGGCTGGTATGAATGGGCATCTGTCAATCGTAAACGTACCACAATACACACCAAGGTGCTGATGATGACAGCTTTTCTTAAATACATGTGTACGGTCGGAAATGATTGCTACATACCGTATCCACATAAGAATCCCTCGTCAGATTTCATTCCCTATGTCTTTTCACATGAAGAAATGGAAAAGGTTTTCAAAGAATGTGACAGACTGAGAATTGCCGGTCAATATCATTCACATACAGTGTTAATGGCGTTACCTTCGTTAATAAGATTACTTTATAGTACAGGTCTGAGAATAAATGAAGCATTGAACATTCGGAATCAGGACATTCATTTTGACGAACATGTCATAGTCGTGGATAGTCTCAAAAACCACATTCAGCGTTTGGCTCCTATAAATGAGAGCCTTGAAGTTGTGCTGCGACAGTATATAAGTTACAGAGACAGGCTATCCGTTTCAGACATAACTGCCCCAAACAGCTATCTGTTCGTTTCTGGTACGGGAAAAAGAATCGGTTCCAGTACGGTAAGCCGATGGTTTCATAAGATAATAATCAATGCAGGAATACCTTATATTGGAAACCATGACGGGCCAAGGGTACATGACCTCCGTCATACAGCATGTGTCCACACTATGGTCAATATGGTTCGCAACGGAATGGACATATACTGTACGCTTCCAATTCTTGCAACTTTCATGGGGCATAAAAATCCCATGAATACAGAATATTACCTAAGACTTACCCAAAGTATGTATCCGGAATTAATAAGCAAATTTCCTCCGATATATAAAGGGTGTGTATCGTACAAAAACATTTAATACTATACAAGAATGAACGAATATGAAGATTTTGCAAGGTGTGTGGAAAAATTTTTCATGGAGTACCTTGTCAAGGAACGCGGAACAAGTCATCATACGATACGTGCATATCGTGACACGCTTGTTTTATTCATTACTTACATGCAGAACAAGGAGCAGGTGAAAGTGGAGAATCTTTCATTTTGTCATATTAACCGAAAAACGGTTATAGGTTTTCTTAATTGGCTCCAGGATGAACGGCGGAGTTCCGCAAGTACCCGAAACCAAAGGTATGCGGCAATCCGTTCTTTTTTCAGGTTCATGATTTATGAAGACCCAAAGCATATGTCGCAATGGAAAGACATCTGTACCATACGACTGAAAAGGGCTTCAAAGAAAAGTATTTCTTATCTCACGATTGATGCGGTAAAATGCTTGCTGGAACAAATTCCCAAAGACACAAAGCACGGGCGAAGGGATATGGCATTGTTGGCTTTAATGTATCATACAGGAGCACGGGTACAAGAAATCATTGATTTGCCCCCTGAATCTGTCAGGACATCAAAACCATATACTGTCGAATTATTGGGCAAAGGAACAAAAAGGAGAATTGTTCCGATAGAGGACGGAATTATGCAACTATTGATGGAATACATGGAAGAACAGAATCTAAATTCGTTTTCAACCCGAAGCCGCCCCCTTTTCAGCAATTGTTGGGGAGAAAAGCTCACCGCCACGGGTATGACATACATATTGCAAAAGTACGTTTCTATAGCCAAAATAAAAAATGCGGAATTGTTTCCCGGTATTGTAAGTCCTCATGTGCTTCGGCATTCCAGAGCAATGCACTTGTTGCAGGCGGGAGTTAATCTTATATACATAAGAGATATGCTCGGACATGTTTCAATACAGACTACTGAAATTTATGCAAGAGCGGATTCTAAATTAAAAAGAGAAGCATTAGAAAAGGCGTATGAAAATATAGGAACATCCACAATAGAGAAGTCGTGGGAGAAAGACCCTAAACTGAAGGCTTTCCTGAAAGGGCTTGTTTAATAATAAAATCAAAAGTGGGAAATAAAAGAGTTTATTTGTGAATCAATCGTTTATAACAATAAGCTCAATACCACTTTTGATTTTATTTTTCTTGTGATAAACCCAACAATGATGTCTGCCGTATCCATAAGCAAAAAACTTGTCAAAATCTGTGGTTGCAGACAATTTTGTAACAACAGCTTGAAATCCAGCTTTGTCTGTTGCAAATACGGCGTGGTTTACCAGTTCAACCAATAAATTGGGAATTTGTGCGTCCCATACGTTGATAAGATTTTCAAATGTCACATTCATAGTATCTCAATTAGATATTATAAAAAACGATACAATCTTTCACTTCGGTTGCCTTGCCGAATAGTGGGTCATTGGTGTAATAAGGTGGCATACCGCCTTGCACGCTGTCTGCAATGGGGCATACCAGTTCGATACACCGCTTACGCAATAAGTTGTCAATCATTTTAATCTCTTTGTCTTTCAGTCCTGTGGCATCCCCGTTAGCCATGTAAGGCAATGCCCATGTAGGTACTTTTTCAATACTTCGTTCCATATAGCTCTTTACTAAGTTAATACTATCATTTTCTCAATGCCTAACTAGTTTTCCCTACGTTCCTTTTCTGTTCCGCAGGTCGGCGTATCAGGCTTTTTAAGGCATCCCATGAATGAAGCCGTTTACGGAATAAAGCAAGCTCGGATGATGAAAACCGACCATGTAATAGTCTGTTTTTATTATTTGAACAACGTGTGGCTTGCTATTTCCGGGCTGCATTCTAATTTCGCCGGACAAAAAGTGATACGTCGGCTTGCAGGCAAAAAAGTAATAACCTTTTTATAGTGGTATAATGGGAATAGAATGTTATAATAGGATAGATTAGCAGTAAAAGGGGGTGTAAATGTTTCTGTTGAATAAAAAAACGGCCAAAGCCGTTTTTGAAAAGAGAAACTGTTGTTACGCAGTTTTTTTGGATTTTTTCTTTTTTGAAGAGGTCGGAGTTTTTTCTTCCTTTTTCTCTACCGGTTCATAGAACTTGGTAACTGCCATAATTACACGGTGATGCTTAACATTTTGTTGGTCAGTCCACTCTTCCGGCTTGAAATAACCTTCAATGGTTAGCATTTGGCCTTTCTTTAACAAGTCGAAGGATGCGTTCTCTTTTTTACGCCAGGCTTCCGCATTAATGAAAGATGATATACGTTCTCCATTTTGCTCTGTACGGCTTATTGCCAGTGAAAATACGGCCTTGCTTGCTGTTATGAACTGACGGATTTCTGCATCCTTACCAACAAAACCTGTTACTGCAAATGAATTTTCTACTTTCTTCATGATTCTATTTTTTAGAAGTTAAACAATTAATTTTTATGATGCTATTTGATATTGCAGGTATAGGGCAGCACCAGGGATTACACGTAAATACGCTATATTTTTCACACAGTAGAAAAATGTAGGAAGATTTTCGTGTATGTCATTGGTCAGAACGGAGTGTCCCGTAGATGCTATGGCATCGCTGCATTATATCTTTGCATCCGAAAAATATTGTGACTTCGCTACGAAAAGAGATTGATGAAGGAAATGTAAGGAAAATAGCGGTAGCAGTCAGAAAGGATGCTCCTGAAAGTATATCAACAACTATACATGGCTCTATCCATGAAGCAAAGGTAGCAAATCGGAATAAGAATTTCATTATGAAATGGGAAGCCATGAGAATGATAAAGCATACAGGCATTGTTGATAAAAAGACAATACTCATAAAGGAATAAGAGTGCGAAGGATGATCATAAGAAAGGGAAAATCTACATTTCTCTGGCAGCTTCCAATAACTTGCCGATAGAAAAAGGAAATGGAAAAGTCGCAAAATAGAGAAGAATCCGTGGAACAATTGTTTCTTCTTTCCAAAAACGGTTTCGGATGTTTTATGGGTAAAAAGGATAGTGGAAAGCCTCCTGTTGTGTATGACGAAAAGAAAAACAAATGGTTTTATTACTTAAAAAGGTGGATTGGAATACGCTGATTCTGCGTATCTTTGCAAAAGGAAACATTAAACTATGACCTTCCAAAAGAAAAGGCATATGTGCCTACAAAGTGTATCAATAACAAAGGGGATAAAGAATGGAAGATATAATTATATGGACTGTCCTATTGTTGTTTTTCTTCTTGATGAGCAGGATTAGCACATGGAAGAAGAAAGCTGCGGCGGCTTTTCTTGTGGTAGGACAACGTGCTGTAACAAGGGAAGAACGGAAATGGAGGTATCGTAATGCACTACGTGCAGGAGAAAAGAAAGCGGAAAGATTTTATGTCTATTCAGCATTGGAAGATTTCATGGATGAGAAGCCTATGATACCTTTCAAGATAAAACTCTCAAACGGTAAAAAGATTCCGGCAATCTTTATAGACTATTATACTCCGAAAAGGGATTGGAATTTTATTACTGAGGAACAACGGAAGTTTGTGCAAACGGTGTATGACTTTAAGGATGGTCGTGTGTCTTGTAGCCGATTGTTCAAAGACGCATTGGCAAAGCTGAAACTACCGGACAATGTTACTGTTGTATTTATGCCGTGCAGCAGTCGAAGCAAGTACCTTACCCGATTCAGCCGATTGAACAACGCTCTGTCGTATGAGGAAAACTTAAATCCAATGCTGTACAGCCTTACTTATCTGGAAGCCCGTAAAAGTAAACACTACATAAAGGATAGGGATAAAGTAAATGCGGATTCTAACGTCCTTGTCAATGCTGACATCGTAGGTAAGAAAGTCGTGATTATCGATGACGTGATTACAACAGGAAACAGCATCAAGGAACACGCAGAAGAACTAGGCAAATATGGTGTGGAAATAGTCGGGGTTGTCTGTCTGGCAAAGACTGTAAAGTATCCGGAAAAAGTGGAGATTTGGATTGTTTCGCATTTCAAGTAGAGAGAAAATAGGTTTAGTCTAGTTCTTGTAGTATATATACAAGATTTCGTTAAACCTGTTTTTCTAAAGTTGGAGAGTTTTGCTTTCCAAAAGAGGAAACTTAAAGGTGACAGGTTTAGTTTAGTCCTTGTAATATATATACAAGATTCTATTAAACCTATTATTATAAACTCAGTCGACTGATTCTTTATCTGTCTGTATGGGGGATTCTGCACAGTGTCGAAAAAGCTCATTGGTTTTTCTTTTAGGAGGCAAAAATCATCAAATATAGAGAGTGTATTGGAGGTAAAACAGACTTTCTGTAATTTTGTATTGATTGGTTGAATTTTGAGTTATTATGTTACTATTTTGTTATTATCAAAATAGCAGCATTTTATATATTATTGTAAATCAGTTATATATATGGTAGTTTTGACTGAATTCCCAAGTATGGCGGGCTGCGTAAAACTCCAAATCATCTATTCCCAAATCATCACCAATCTTTTTCAAACCCTTGTTAATTGCAG
>PPYE01662542.1_pt1 | contig 10896 bp, 7 predicted proteins | sample 1559881 | NCBI WGS metagenome assembly PPYE01 (sample SAMN08240022, study PRJNA423297) | Human gut metagenome, whole genome shotgun sequencing project.
AGGGTGCTCCGGGCCCGGGAAAGCCCGCCGGACAGGGGTCCGGGGGAAAGAGCAGGGGGGATATCTGATAAAGAGTCCCAATAACGGGACATATTTTCAGAAGGGACGGTGGAAAATTCTTCCAATTCTAGGCAAAGTGCGGTGGTGGAAAGCAGAACCGAAAGAAAAGAAATCCTCCTGTTACAGCCGGATAAACATGGATACAGGCTGAAATCCGGGAAAAACAAGAAGTGTTAAAAAGATGTGAAGAATATGAACATTGTGTAAAGTGCATAAAAAAACGCCCGGACTATCGTGATTATGGAGATAGACAAACTGATATATCAGTAGTAATATATCAGTGTAATATATTTTTCAAGGAGGTATCCCATGGTTAATCTCATTGCGGGCGTATTGCTGCTGATCACCTTTATCGGGCTGATCGCGTACTGCGCCAAAGGCGGCAACCTGCTGATCGGCTTTATCGTGACGGCACTGCTCTGGTGCATCATCGGTCGTGTGCCCATCACCACGGTGGTCAATGATGTCTTTGAAAAGTCGGTGGAAAGCTACGGCGCGACCATCGCCATCATCGTATTCGGTGCTTGGTTCGGCCGCGTTCTGGTGGACACCGGCATTGCGGGCTACATCATTAAAAAGACCGTGGAGCTGGCCGGCGACAAGCCCCTGCTCACCACCCTGCTGCTGAACTTCGTCTGTGCCCTGATCTTCTGCAGCGCCTTCGGCGTCGGCTCGGTCATGGCCATCGGCATGATCGTGCTGCCCATCATGTTCTCCCTGGGCATCGACAAGAAGACGGCCGTCGGCTCCTACATGCTGGCGGTGGCTGCCGGCATGTACCTGAACATCGCCTACGTCAGCCAGTTCTTCGCTGTCTTCCCCGACATCACCTATGATGCCAAGTACCGCACCTTCGCCATCATCGCCACCGTCGTCAGCGTGCTGGTCATGGCCGTGTACATCGTCTTCAACTACACCAGACAGCGCAAGAACCGCGCTTTCGCCGCCGCTCCCAAAGTGGAGGCCAAGCCCCTGCCCTGGTACTGCGTCATCGTTCCCTTCGTTCCCATCGTGATGGTCTCCTTCTTCTCCTGGCAGCCCGTGCCCTCCTTCCTGCTGGGCATCTTCCTGGGCCTGCTGTTCACCCGCAACATGACCAGCTACTCCAAGGCTGTGGAAAAGGTCCAGAAGACCCTGTATGACGGCGTCGCGGACTCCGGCCTGCTGATCGGCATGCTGTACGGCGTCAACATCTTCCAGGCGGCTGCCAAGCAGGTGGCCCCCATCCTGCAGGACCTGCTGGGTGACATCATCCCCACCTCTCCCGTTGTGCTGCTCATCGCCTTCTGCGTGCTGGCTCCGCTGGCCCTGTTCCGCGGCCCCCTGATGATCTGGGGCTCCGGCATCGCGCTGGCTTCCATCCTGCAGGCCATGGGCGTGTTCACCGAACCTTATCTGTTCATGCTGTTCCTGGTGCCGCCGGTGGCCATCGTGGCTTCCGCCTGCCCGACCCAGTCCTGGACCATGTGGGCTCTGAGCTATGCCAAGCTGGAACCCAAGAACTACATCAAAGCGAACCTGCCCTGGGGCTGGATCGCCTGCATCATCATCCAGATCGTGGGTTATCTGACTTACAGCATCGTCTGATCTTCCCCCTTCCGTACGCACAACGGTGCCGGCCAACATTGCGCATGGCTGGCGCCGTTTGTGCTTGAAGGGCGGCACACCGTGACACAATGAGGGAAAATACTATGGCAAAAAGATCCATCCGCATCGGCATCGACGTGGGCGGCACCCACACCAAGGCTGTCGCCATTGACAACAATACCAACGAGATCGTGGGCAAGGGCTCGGTCATGACCACCCACTTCGCCAAGGAGGGCGTGGCCCGGGGCGTTGTGGAATCCTTCCAGAAATGCCTGGAGACCAGCAACATCAGCCCGGATGAAGTCATCTTCATCGCCCACAGCACCACCCAGGCCACCAACGCCCTGCTGGAAGGCGACGTGGCCAACGTGGGCGTCATCGGCATCGGCAAGGGCGGCCTGGAAGGCTTCCTGGCCAAGCGCCAGACCCGCATCCCGGACATCGACCTGGGCACCGGCAAGTTCATCCACATCGACTCCGAGTTCATGAAGGCCAAGGAGATGAACCACGACAGCGTCAAGGCCATGATCCAGAAGATGTACGACCAGGGCGACCGGGTCATCGTGGCCTCCAAGGCCTTCGGCGTGGATGATATGTCCGAGGAACGCCTGGTGGCCGAGACCGCCGAGGAGATGGGCATGCCCGCCTCCATGGCTTCGGACATCACCAAGCTGTACGGCCTGACCACCCGCACCCGCACCGCGGCCCTGAACGCCAGCATCCTGCCCAAGATGATGGAGACCGCCAACAGCACCGAGTCCTCGGTGCGCTCCACCGGCGTCAAGGTCCCCCTGATGATCATGCGCGGCGACGGCGGCGTTATGGAAGTCAACGAGATGAAGAAGCGCCCGGTGCTGACCATGCTCAGCGGCCCCGCGGCTTCGGTCATCGGCGCTCTGATGTACCTGCGTGCCTCCAACGGCATCTACTTTGAGGTGGGCGGTACCTCCACCAACATCGGCGTCATCAAGAACGGCCGTCCCGCCGTGGACTACGCCATCATCGGCGGCCACCGCACCTACGTCAACTCCCTGGACGTGCGCGTCCTGGGCGTGGCCGGCGGTTCCATGGTGCGTGCCGGCAAGGGCGGCATCGTGGACGTGGGTCCCCGTTCCGCCCACATCGCCAACATGGGCTATGCCTGCTTCACCGACACCGCCCTGTTTGAAGGCGCCACCCTGTACCACATGCAGCCCCGGGAGAACGACCCCGACGACTATGTGGCCATCCGCCTGAACAACGGCGAGAGCGTCACCATCACCAACACCTGCGCCGCCAACGTGCTGGGCATCTTGGCCGAGGGCGACTACGCCCGCGGCAACGTGGAATCCGCCCGCAAGGCCATCGGCCTGCTGGCCCAGGAGGTGGGCATGTCCATCGAGGACACCGCCCGGGCCATCCTGCAGAAATCCACCGACAAGATCAAGCCGGTCATCGAGGACCTGATCGCCAAGTACAAGATCGAGCGCGACCAGATCGTGCTGGTGGGCGCCGGCGGCGGCGCGGGCACCCTGCTGACCTTCACCGCCAACGACATGGGCTTCAAGTACCAGATCCCCGAAAACGCCGAGGTCATCTCTTCCATCGGCGTGGCCCTGGCCATGGTCCGTGAGATGGTGGAACGCACCATCCCCAACCCCACCGCCAAGGACATCGCCGAACTGAAGAAGGAAGCCAAGGAGATGGCCATGAACTCCGGCGCCGTGGAGGACAGCGTGGAAGTGTACGTGGAGATCGACGAGCAGGCCCAGAAGGTCACCGCCATCGCCATGGGCTCCACCGAGGTCAAGACCACCGACCTGATGAAGAACTGCGACGAGACGGAAGCCGTGCAGATCGCGGCGGAATCCGTGGGCGTGGACCCCAAGGACGTGGAGCTGGAAGCTTCCAACGGCCAGGTCTTTGTGGTCACCTGCCAGCAGGGCAGCCGCAAACAGCTGCGGGTCATTGACAAGAAGGGCTTCATCAAGATCCAGCGCTCGGACGGCGGCTGCCTGCGCACCACCATGGCCAACGTGGCCGACGACCTGAAGAAGATCTGGGATGCTTCCTCCAACTTCTCTTCCGAAGTGCGCATCAACCCCGACGTGTATGTCATCGCCGGGTCCCGGGTCATTGACTATTCCGGCATTCCGGAGTACGCTCAGGTGGAAGGCCTGATCGAGGCCGAACTGGCGGACAAGGAACCGGATGACGAGATCATTCTGGTGCTGGCCAAGAACGCATTGCGCTGACCGGCTTCCAGGCAAGGGCCGGCCCCGTGGGGGACCGGCCCTTGTGCGTGCGGACCCGGGCAAAGGAGAGGGATATGTGCACCCAATGGAGCGATGAAAACTGGTATGCCCTGTTCCTGCAGGGGGATCCTGTTGCCAGACCGTTGAATTCTTCGCAGAAATCTTCTATAATAAGGCTGTCAATGCAGGAAGCAAAGAGACAAATGCAGACGCTGCGGCAGCGGTTCGGCACCGAAGAACCCGAACCCTGTCTGCGGCAGCTTGGCTACCGGATCGAAGAAGAAAACCCGGAACTGATGCTCCATTTCCTTTATATGGGACTGACGGTGCCGGACGAACACAAGGTCTGTCTGAACAGGACCGTCCTGGGCGTATTGGAACAATATATGCACACCCATCTCCCCGCCGGGGACCCGCAGCAGGAAAAACTGCGTGATATCGTCTTGTATCACGAGCTTTTCCACGTGCTGGAAGAAACGTCCGAAGACATTTACACCCGCCGCGTCTACGCCACGCGCAAACTGCTGGGCTGCATCCCCTGGAAAAGCAAGGTGGAGGCGGCCAGCGAGATCGGAGCGGTCCACTTTTCCAAGCTGATGGCAAGGGCGGAATTCTCCCCCTGTCTCTACACCAGGTATCTTCTTGCGGCAACGAACCAAAAGACAGATATGGATGGTGCGTACGGTGATGGAAAAGAAAGTGGATGGCGGTGACGTTTACTCCGTCCTGCGGGACGACATTATCAATCTGCGGCTGCGCCCCGGTGCGTTTTTCAGCATCCGGGACCTGTGCGCCTTCTATAATGTCGGGCGTTCGCCCGGGCGGGAAGCCCTGATCCGGCTGGAACAGGAAGGCCTTGTGACCTTTCTGCCCCAGCGCGGGACCATGATCTCCAAACTGGACCTGGAACGGATCGACAACGAACGCTATATCCGCCGCTCCATCGAAGAAAATGTAATGAGGGACTTCGTCGGTATGTTCTCCAACTCGGTGATCCTGCACCTGGAAGAGATGATCCGGGAGCAGCGCGTGCTGCACAAAGGCGGGGATCATCGGGGATTCCTGGACGCCGACGACCGGTTCCATCGGGTTTTTTATCAGGGGGCAGAGCGCGAATACTGCTGCGATGTCATCGACAAGGAATGCAGCAACTATCGACGGATGCGCCTGCTGGCCCAGATGACCGACAACGACGCCATGGAAAAAACCATCGAAGAACACGTCCAACTGGTCAATGCCGTGGCCCTGCGTGACATGGAAAGGGTCATGTCCTGCTTTTCTCTTCACCTGGACCAGATCAAGAGCCAGGAACGCAAGATCCTGCGCCGCTTCGGCGATCTGTTCCAGAACGTCTCCGGCCAGGAACGGCGGGAAAACCCCGACCTGGACACGGATTTTCTCCTTTCCATCCGCGGCCACGGGCTCTGAGCCCGCCCACCCGCCGCGCCCTGCCTGCCGCAAACAGGCAGGTGAACAGGTTTGAACGATATGACAATGCCCGTCCGGCTGGACCACGCCCGCGCATGGCGTACCTATCTGGGCGGAAAACTGCTGGATACATGGAACGGCATCCCCGATGCCAGGGACACCAACTTCCCCGAAGAGTGGATCGCCTCGCTGGTGACCGCCCGCAACCCCGGCCGGGAACAGTTCCCGGACGAAGGTCTCAGCCGTCTGGCGGACCTTCCCGGGACCCCCTTCCTGCGCGACTGGATCGAACAGCAGGGCCCCCGGGCGGTGGGCGCGGACCACTGGGTCCGGTACGGGGCCTCCCTGGGGGTGCTGGTCAAGCTCATTGATGCCGGCGAACGGCTGACGGTGCAGGTCCACCCCGACCGGGACACCGCCGAAAAGCTCTTCCATTCCCGGTACGGCAAGACCGAGTGCTGGTATGTGCTGGGCGGCCGCACCATCAACGGGGAGGAACCCTGCATCTATCTGGGGTTCCGGCCCGGGGTGACCCGGAGCCAGTGGAAGGAGCTGTTCCAGGAACAGAACTGTGCCGGCATGCTGGCATGCCTGCACAAGATCCCCGTCCACAGGGGAGATGTGATCCTGATCCGGGGCGGGGTGCCCCACGCCATCGGCGCGGGCTGCTTCCTGACCGAGATCCAGGAACCCACCGACTACACCATCCGGGTGGAGCGCACCACCCCTTCGGGGCTGCGCATCGCCGACAGCGCCTGCCACCAGGGACTGGGCTTCGAGCGGATGTTCGACTGCTTCCACTTTGAGCCCGTCACCGAGGCGGAGGCCCGCCGCCGGTGGTTCCTGCACCACGACCCGACCCCGCTGCCCGACGGCGGGACCCGCCGGGTGCTGGTGGACCAGGGGGATACCCCCTACTTCGCCATGGAGGAACTGACCGTGACCGGCACCGCCCAGCTGCCGCCGGACGGCCGGTTCGGCATTCTGGTGGCGGTGGAAGGGGAGGGCTGTTTCCTGGGCCCCCAGGGCCAGACCATGCCGGTACGGCGTGGGGAACAGTTCTTTGTGCCCGCCTCGGCCGGGACGCTGGGCGTCCGGGCTTCGGGCACGCTGCGCCTGCTGCACTGCGGCGGGCCGCGCTGAATATCTGTACAGCCAACGGGCAGGGACCGCAGATGCGGCCCCTGCCTTTTTGCACGCCGCCGCGCTTGACAACCTCCGGGCGCCGCGCTAGGATTAGATACGTGTTTTGTATATTTATAAAGGTGTGTGGTACAAAGGTGTATGAAAAATCTGTTTCCCTGACCGAGGGCAGTGTGGCCCGGGGTATGCTGGTGTTTGCGGTGCCGATCTTTTTCAGCAACCTGTTCCAGCAGCTGTACAACGCGGTGGACTCGCTCATCGTGGGCAACTTCCTGGGCGGGGACGCTCTGGCCGCGGTGGGCTCTTCCGGCAGCCTGATCTTCCTGCTCACCGGCTTTGTGAACGGGGTCAGCCTGGGCGCCGGGGTGCTGGTGGCCCGGTACTACGGCGCAAAGGACGAGGAGGCCCTGCGTCGGGCGGTGCACACCACCGTGGCCCTGGGCCTGGCCGCCGGGGCGGTGCTCACGGTGGTGGGCATGGTCCTCACCCCCCAGATCCTGCGCTGGATGGGCACCCCCGCCGAGGTCATGCCCAACTCGGTGGCCTATTTCCGGATGTACTTCCTGGGCTCCCTGGCCGTGGTCATGTACAACGTGGGGGCCAGCATCCTGCAGTCGGTGGGGGACAGCCGCAGCCCCATGTATTACCTTATCACCGCCTCGGCGCTCAATGTGATCCTGGACCTCTTCTTCATCGCCGTGCTGGGCATGGGGGTGGGCTCCGCCGCCCTGGCCACCATCCTCTCCCAGACGGTGAGCGCGGTGCTGGCCTTCCGCAAGCTGAGCATGACCAAAGCCCCCTACGGGGTGCGCTGGCGCCAGGTGCGGTTCCACGGCCCCACCCTGCGGGCGGTGGTCATCCAGGGGGTGCCTTCCGGGGTGCAGAACTCGGTCATCTCTCTGGCCAACGTCATCGTGCAGGCCAACATCAACGCCTTCGGTGCCCAGGCCATGGCCGGGTGCGGCGCCTACAGCAAGGTGGAAGGCTTCGCCTTCCTGCCCGTGACCTGCTTTGCCATGGCCCTGGCCACCTTCATCAGCCAGAACATCGGCGCCGGCAGGCTGGGCCGGGTGCGCCGGGGCATGCGCTTCGGTATGCTGACCTCCGCGCTGCTGGCCGAAGGGGTGGGCGTGGCCATGTTCCTGCTGGCCCCCTGGCTCATCGGGGCCTTCAACCCCGAACCGGAGGTCATCGCCTTCGGGGTGCGGCAGGCCCGCACGGTGGCGCTGTTCTACTGCCTGCTGGCCTTCAGCCACTGCTCCGCCGGCATCCTGCGCGGCCTGGGCCGGCCCATGGTGCCCATGGCCGTCATGCTGGCGGTGTGGTGCGCGCTGCGCATCACCTACATCACCGTCACCCTGCGGTTCATTCCCCAGATCGGGGTCATCTTCTGGGCCTATCCCATCACCTGGACCATCAGTTCGGTGCTCTTTGCCTGGTACCTGACCCACTGCCCCCTGCCCAGCCCCGGGGGCGGCGCCCCCGGCCACGGGGAACACGCCCGGGCCTGACCTGGTTTTGCCTTTCTGCGCCCTACTCCGGCAGGGCGCTTTCTGTTTGTGAAAAGAACAGGAATGTTGATTGTAAAGAAATGGAAAAAGTGCTATAATACGACAGACTATCACATCCCCGGAGGCTGTGCCCCGGAAAAGGAGTTTGGGCAAAGATGAGCAAACGTCAGATCCTGGAATACCTGCTGGAAACCAACACCAGCGTTTCGGTGACGCAGATGTGCGTCTCCCTGCTGGTGGCCCTGGTCATGGGCCTGTTTATCTACTTCGTCTACCGGGCCACCTACCGGGGCACCCTGTATTCCAAAAATTTCAACCTCACCCTGATCCTCATTGTGCTGATCACCACCGTGGTCATGATGATCATCGGCACCAACCTGGCGCTGAGCCTGGGCATGGTGGGCAGCTTGTCCATCATCCGTTTCCGTACCGCCATCAAGGAACCCCGGGATATCGCCTTCCTCTTCTGGGCGGTGAGCATCGGTCTGGCCTGCGGCAGTGAATTCTATATGGCCGGGGTGCTGGGCAGTGTGCTCATTGCGGTGGTGCTGGCCCTGGCCAACCTGGACCTGTACGATTCGGTGAGTTTTCTTCTGGTGGTCCGGGGACAGGAAGGCACCCTGGACCTGGACGGGGTGCAGAAGGCCATCCGGGAAAAGACCCGCACCGCCAGACTGCGCATGCGCAGCCGCAGCGCCGGCAGCGATGAGGTCACCTTTGAACTGCGGCTGAAAAGCAAGTACGAGCACGACCTGGTGGAGGCGGTGGGCGCCTGCGCCGGGGTACAGAGCGTGAACCTGGTGAGCTACAGCGGGGAAAGCATCGGATGACGCCCTCCGTATACAAGAGGATTCTGGCGGTGCTGCTGCCCCTGGCCCTGCTGGCGGCCCTGGGGGCGGCGGTGGCCCTGCATCTGGCCGAAGTCCCCGGTCCCGACAGCTACGCGGGGCGCACCGTCCTCATCAACGAGGTCTGCCCCAAGAACCTGACCGGCATCGCCGACGCCGACGGCAATACCGGGGACTGGGTGGAGCTCATCAACGTGTCCGGGGAGGATCTGGTGCTGGATGGCTGGGGCCTCAGCGACGACCCCGACCGCCCTTTCCGCTGGACCTTCCCCGAAGGCAGCACCATCGGCGGCGGGGCCAACAACATTCTGGTGATCTTTGCGGACGGGCAGGACGGCTTTGACGCGGCGGGCAGCCTCCACGCCGGGTTTTCCCTGGCCCGCACCGGGGAGACCCTGGTGCTCACCGCCCCCGACGGCACCACCGTGGACACCCTGGAATACCCGTCCATGGAATATGACCTGACCTACGGCCGTCTGGCCGGCAGTGCCGACCGGGTGGGGGTGCTCACCGGCCCCACCCCCGGGGCGGCCAACAGCCGGGATTTCCTGGAAGAGACCGTCCTGCCCGCCGACTGGGGCGAGGTGAACTTTTCCGTTCCCGCGGGCTTTTATGACGAGGACTTTCAGCTGACCCTGTCCAGCGACGACCCCGACGCGGTCATCCTGTACACCCTGGACGGCAGCGTGCCGGACACCGATTCCCCGGTGTACACCGGCCCCCTCTCCATCGAAAGTCGGGCGGGGGAGAAAAACCAGTACGTCAGCCTGCCCACCGTTTTGTATGACGGCTGGCTGCTGGGGTATGCCTTTGCGTATGCCCCCGACCCGGTGGACAAGGCCACCACCGTCACCGCCCGCCTGTGGAAGGATGGGGTGCTGGGGGAGGAGATCAGTGTGCAGACCTACTGGGTGGGGGTGGACGCCGGCAGCCTGCCGGTGGTCAGCCTGACCTGTGAGGCGGACGACCTCTTCGGCCCCGAGGGCATCTATGTGGCGGGGCAGACCTACTACACCATGCGCAAATACGGCTCCGAAAACCCCCAGGGCAACTTCAACGGCAATGAGAAGGTGGACGGCCGGCTGCAGATCCTTTCCCCCGACGGCAGCGAAGCCTGGCAGGCACAGACCACCGTGCGGGTCTCCGGCGGATGGAGCCGCCAGGGGGTCAAGCAGAAAAACCTGCACCTGAAACTGCAGGACGACGCCACCTCCGGCATTCTGGACGCGGCACCCGGCGGCAACGCCCTGGACACCCTGGTTTTGCGGGGCATGGGCAACGGCACCATCTACCCGGCCCTGTACCAGGACGCCTTTTTGTCCAACTACCTGTATGACCTGGACATCGGCTGCCAGTACAACGTTCCCGTGACCCTGTTCCTGCAGGACGAATACTGGGGCGTGTACACCATCCGGGAGAGCAAGAACACCGATTTCTATGAGCGGCATTACGGCATCCAGGAAAAGGACCTGATCTGCCCCGGCACCACCGACGACGAGACCGCCCAGCCGGAAAAAAGCGCCTTCGGCCTGGGGGTGGACGCCCTGGACGCCACCACCCCCGAAGGCAAAGCCTGGGTGGAGGCCAACGTGGACGTGGAGGAGTACATCCGGTACACCATCGCCCAGATGTACACCTACAACGCCGACGGCATGTACAACGGCGGCAACAACTCGGTGCTGTGGAAGAGCAGCACCATCGACAAGGACAACCCCTACGCCGACGGCCGGTGGCGGTTTTTGCTCAACGACCTGGACGCCACCATGATCGACTACCAGTTGGATCCCTTCGCCTACCTGCTGGAAAACGACTTCTCCTTTGCCAACTGCGAAAATTCCCCCTGGTACTCGGTCATCGACAACCTGTTCCAGAAACTGTGGCAGGACCCGGATTTCCGGCAGCGGTTTGCGGAGGAATTCCGGGCGGAGATGGCCACCACCTACGCCCCGGAAAACATCGGCCCCGCCTTCACGGCCTGGGCCGACCTGCTGCGCCCCGAGACCCAGCGGGATCTGGACCGGCTGAAGGTGGACACCACCCCTCTGGCCCCCCTGGTCAGGCTGTTTGACGGGGTGGGGGTCACCG
>PPYE01208574.1_pt1 | contig 10894 bp, 13 predicted proteins | sample 1559881 | NCBI WGS metagenome assembly PPYE01 (sample SAMN08240022, study PRJNA423297) | Human gut metagenome, whole genome shotgun sequencing project.
TCCGTGGGCCGGTTGGGGTTGTGGCTTTCTTCCAGCCCGGCTGCGGAGATTCCCAGGCACAGGTGTCGTAGCTCAGCCACTTCCCGCAAGTTGCTTTCTATCTTTTTATCCAGGTAGAATCCCTGTTGTAAATATTCCTTTGCGTTCATATTTTCCCCTCCAAATCCGCCTTGACGGCTTCAATCAATGCCGCCTGGGAACTGTCTTTCTTTTCCAGGGCTTTCAGAATCCGTTCGTCCATGGTGCCCTTGGTCACAATGTGTTGGACAATCACCGTCCGGCTTTCCTGCCCCTGCCGCCAGAGCCTGGCCACGGTTTGCTGGTAGAGCTCCAAACTCCAGGTGAGCCCGAACCAGATCAGGATGGACCCGCCCTGCTGCAGGTTGAGGCCATGACCGGCAGAAGCCGGATGAATCAGGGCCACCGGGATCTTCCCCCCATTCCAGTCCACAAAATCCTGGGAAGACTTCAACTCCCTGGCTTCCATCCGCTGACAGATCCGTTCCTTATCATGCCGAAACCAGTAGGCCACTAGCACCGGCCGGCCATTGGCACTTTCCACCAGATCTTCCAGAGCATCCAGTTTCCGATCGTGAAGATGGATGGTTTTCCCATCATCGGTGTAGATGGCTCCATTGGCCATCTGGGAAAGCATCAACGTCAGGGAAGCCGCATTGGCTGCCGTCACTTCCCCGCCTGGCAATTCCATCACCAGAGACTTTTTGAAATCATTATATCGCTTCCGTTCTTCCTCTGAAAGATTCACCTCGGTCTGGACGCTCAACAGGTCCGGCATCTTCAGATAGTCCGTGGCCTTCATGGAGACGGTGATATCCGCAATCTTTCGGTAGATGGCCTCCTCCGCTCCCGGCAGGAGCTTGTAGGAAAAGACCACCATGCCGTTCCGCTTGTCCGGCTGGAAGTAGGTGTTCCGGTACTGGCTGATATATTTTCCGAGCCGTTCTCCCATGTCCAGAAGCCGAAACTCCGCCCACAGGTCCATGAGACCATTCCCGCTGGGAGTCCCTGTGAGACCTACAATCCGCTTCACCTTGGGCCGCAGGGCCTTCATGGCTTTGAACCTTTGAGATCCATGGTTCTTGAAAGAAGAAAGCTCGTCCAGCACAACCATGTCGAAATCCAATCGGCAGTTTTTGCAGAGCCACACCAGGTTCTCCCGGTTCACGATGTAGATGTCCGCCTGCTTCTGGAGGGCCCGCCTTCTTTCCGTCACGGTGCCCACCACCACGCTGCAGGTGAGATCTTTCAAGTGGTCCCATTTCCGGATTTCTTCCGGCCAGGTGTCCCTGGCTACCCGGAGGGGTGCAACCACAAGAACCCGCTGGACTTCAAAGGAATCCTGCATCAGGTCCCGTATGGCCGTAAGCGTGGTCACAGTCTTGCCAAGGCCCATGTCCAAAAGAAGAGCCGTCACCGGATGGGTCTTGATGTATTCAATGGCGTATCGCTGATACGCATGGGGCACGAATTTCATGGGGTTTCACCCCCTTCCGTGATTTTCTTCAGCAGCCCAGGGACGGCGCTGGCCTCATCCAGGACGAACACCTGGAAGCCAAGATTTCGAAGCATCTCGTGTCGTTTTACCTGGAGAGGTTTTGGTTTCTTCCCCGGGGCCTTCACTTCCACAAAGGCTATCTTCCCGTCAGGCAGAAGGACCAATCGGTCCGGCATGCCGGAAAAGGACGGGGACACGAACTTTAGGGCCAGTCCGCCTTGTTTCCGGGCTGCCGTCACCAGGCTGTGTTCAATCTGTTTCTCTCTTAAAAAGTTCATCCGTTTTTTCCTTCGCCAGCACCCTAATTTCTTCATCAACGGTATTTCTCGGTTTTTCGCTGAAATTCCCGTAAAACACATCAAGATACTCATTGCTGAGGTCCGGATGATCGTGGAACATGTTGTCTTCCGCCCGGGAACGCACTTCATCAATTCTTTGAAGGGCCCGCATGAATTTATCCGAATCAGAAGCCGAAAGGACTCGTGAGATGTGAATCGCAAGGATATCACCCAGAATCCTGAATAATCTCATTTCTGCTCCGGCTTCCTTGTAAAGGTCAATCGTCCGTTCTTTCTTATGGATCATCGTCTTATCCTCCATCAATTTGTGAAGCGTGACGGTCATGACTCTCTCTCTTTAAACCTCTTATATAGGTATTTTTATTTTTATCCCTATAGGAACTTTATACTGAGAGTTTCATGAGTGTCACACTTAACCAGAATCAGTCCAGAAAATCCTGGCCTTCCTTCAGTTTCAAGCCGCGGACAATACTCCCCTTCCGTGTCCGATGACGGAAGAATCCAGCCTTTTCCAGGTTTCCGTAAAAGTCCGATGTACTTCTGGTGAATTCGCCGCTCTGCAAACAGATGACTCGGTACTCCTGATACAGTTTTCCCGATTTCTCTGTGAATGACGGGTCAATATCGCAGTGGTCCTCAAGAAACTGGCCCAGCCAGTCATTGTCCTCCCGATATTTTTCCACTGCATTACGCACCGCTTTGGGTTCATCGATTTTATACCCCTTTCGGATGGCAGTCTTTGCCCCCTCGATGATCCACTTCATGATGGCAGGCCCTGAATGCTCGAACAGATAATCCGAATAATTCTTGATATCACTCCTGCCGGTAATCTTCGCATTGAAGGGAATGACAATCAATCTCCGCCAGGTTCCATCATCATTGGCAGATACCTTGGGGAGATAATTGGTGTAAAGAACCAGGGTATGAGACGGGACAAAATGGAATGGGTCTTTGTATTTCTTTTCTGCTTCAATCGGATCTACGGAACAGATCTGCTTGACCATGCCCGTATTGAGCCGCTGTCCTTCTTCCAGCTCCGATGCGATGATAAGCCGTTTTCCCTTGAGTTCTGCCATCTCTGGTTTCACATTCCGCTTGCAGCTCATAGTCAGGGCATCTGCGGAAATTTTTCCGGAATAGGTACCCAGGACTCTGGCGATGGTATTCCAGAATGTGGATTTACCGTTTGCTCCGCCTCCGTAGGCAATAATCATCTGTTCCGCATAGACCCTTCCAACCGCTGCCATCCCCACAATCTGTTGCACATACCGGATCAGTTCCCGGTCCTTACAAAAGAACAGATCCAAGCTTTCCAGCCAAAGGTCTGTCCCCTTATCCCCAGGAGAGCAGGATGTAATCTTCGTAATAAGGTCATCTGGGTCATGGGGATGCCCTCCATCGGTTCCCCGGGTTAGATCATAGGTTGCTTCCGGTGTATTCAATAGTTCCGGGTCATAGTCCAGCTCACTAACATCCAGGGCAAGCATCGGTCTAGCCGCATTCTGGGTGTTCACGATATACCGGTAGTTGCGGTACCTCATAACAAATTTCTTGTAAGCATCAGCGCCCAACAGTGCATAAAGCAGCCCCAGTTTTTTCTCGGGAATTTGGTTTGCCAGGTTCTTGCTCCGGGTCTTCACATCAGCTTCCGAGATCCCGATGGCAACCAGTGCTTCTTCCGCCATACGGATTTTCTCTTCCGCATCTTTCAGCTGTTCATCCATGAACTCTTCAATAATGCCGAGCGCCTTCGCCCGATCTTCATACCAGTGATCACTCACGAATGCAATATAATCCGTGGCGCTCGTATATCGGAGTTTTCCAATGCAGGCTGCTGCCAGCACTTTTGCTTCCCCGATATCTGAATAATCGTCAGGTTTCAATGGACCTCTGCCAAAAGAATTATTATATTCATCGGGCGGGACATAGCCTTCGCTGTTTGCGATTTTATTTTTGAAAAACTTCAGTGCACTTTTCCAGATGGTTCCCAGTTCTTTCTCTGGAAGATGTGGTTCACATTGGGCTGCCCGCTCCAAGTAAGCTTCATACGCTTTGTCCGTATCGCCGTAACGCTTCAGCACTCGGCTGGCGAAGTGCGACATGGTGTTATTTCGGCTGCCTTCAGGAATGGAACCGCCCGTGTACAGAGGAAATGCCAGTTTGCTTCTTTCTGCCGGTTCCTTACCTGTCAGGAATTTAGTTATTGTCATCTTCCCTTCCTGCCAGAGGATATCTTCCAGCTCGACATCCGTACCATAAAGGAACCGGGCCGCATCTAAGGCCTTTCCGTCAAAGAAAGGAAATTGCTCTCGAATGGCCTGCTTCAATGCCGTGTAGGCTTTTTCGTCCTGCATCTCCGGAATGGGGAAATAGGCATGGAACCGAGGCCGGGCTTTCCGGCCGTCTTTGGCTTTCCCATTATTCCGGGAAGGGACGATGGCCACAGCCACCCGGGGCACCTGGGCCAGGAACTGTTCTCCCGTCACCCATTCCCGGGGATTTTCCGTATGATCATTGTCGCAATCCATCACCGCCACATCGGACCAGAGGAAATTATCCCGACTCCGGTAGCTGTTCTTATAGGCCGCGCACACATGGTCGAAGGCAGCCGTGTCTTTCAGGTCCTGGGCATTCCGGATTTCCCGTTTCTGGGGATATCGGCAATTGGATTCCATGCCAGAGCAGGATGCCGTAAAAAGAGTAAATTTCACTTAGATCACCTCGCTAATGTATTTGATGGGCTTTCCCTTTTTCTGTGCATACCGGATCTCCAGTTCCATCCCCTGAGAGATGATTTCCCCGAAGATCCAGAGTTCGGCACACTTGGACAAAAGAGCAATCCCCATAAATAGAGCCAGGTCCCGTTCTGTTCTTTCGTCCAGGAACTGGGGCAGGAAGAGATGGGGAGCCAGGGGGATGCACCCATGGTCTGCGGCATACCGGCAGTACCGTCTGGCCTTTCTCACATTGGCTTCGATGTCCCCGGAATACGGAGAACACACATACACCACCGGCCGGAAAGGGAACTTGCCCGGCTCTGCTTTCCGGATGGCTTTGTAGGCCGTGGGATCTGGGTAGTGCTCCCCGTTACGCTTCAGATCTGTCTCCATGACGCACCCCCAACAGTTCCCGGGAACAGGCATCGCACAGGACGGATGTCCCGCAGAGGTCCCCTTCCACGCTTCCCAGTATTTTTTCCAGATCCACCTGCACCTCTTTCCCGCATACCGGGCAGTGGCAGAACACATTCTCGTCATTGATTTCCACATGGACTTCCAGGGTGTCCGTAAGCGGTTCTTTCACATAAAACATGGCTTGATCACTCCTTCAAAAAACAAACAGCGGATTCCAGTCCCGCTAACAGGTTGGGAGAAGTTTTTCTTCTCTACCTGTAACAGGACAGAATCCGCTGGGTTAAGTACCAAAAAATAAAAAATATACCTAATGGCACATTAAATCGGCATTTTGTTGTATTATTAAGACAGCAGCATAGGTTGTAGTAAATTGAATACTTTTTGAACAAGGGAGGATAAGACGATGGGGAAGAAACGAATTGCATGGCACAAACGATTACTACAAATTCTGGGAATTTGCCTTGCTATGCTTGGTCTTTGCTCTATAGCTTTCGCAGAAGAACTAGACCCGCGATGGAAATGGTATTCTTCTACGAGTTATGAAAGCGAGTACTTTGATACAAACACGATTGAATATGATGCCGATAGTCAAATCGCAAGGGTTTGGACATTAAATTTAAATGCTGAAGGACGAAAAATTCAAGCAATTAAAATACAAATATCATATGTAACAAAAAAAAGAAACCTACTTCAAAGTGTAACCTATGGTTTAAACAAGACCTTATCGCATCTTTTTACGAACACTGTCTGGACTCACATTCAGCCAGAATCAGCCGATGAAGCTTTGGCTAATGGTGTTGCTTCAATCCTTCATATCAATCCAATTTACCAAGGTGGCTCAGACCGTTGGAAATGGTTACATTCAAATGATCAATATGGTCTTTACATAGCAAAAGATACATTAGCCTACGACCCTGTATTCCCTGCGTATACAATTTGGGCCAAAAAAGTCTATCTTGATGGATCAACTTCACAAGTTCTTTATTACATGGATCTCCCCACAAAATTGATTTGGGGAGATGGCCCCATTGCTCAGCCCTACCCCGAAAGTAATGAGGAATACGTATATAACGCAGTAAAAGAAATGTTAGAATAGCAAAGAAAGAAGCCAAATGGATATATCGATTTTCGATATATTCGTTTGGCTTCTTCTTCAATCTTTCTGGTAAAACTCACATTCATATCCATCTGCCCGAAGGACCAGCCCCTCTGCCCAAGGTGGGGTCCGGCCCATCTGCTCACAAACGGCATCCGCACTGACATCTTTGTCGCATTCGATGATCAGTTCATCATGGACGTGACCCACAATGGCACAGCACCGGAGGGTCTGCATGGCATAACAGAGAATATCCCGGGCAATTCCCTGGACGATGTTTTCCACGAACTTTGGTCCGTAGCTTTCCAGCCGTTCCCATTTCTTGGTAGCCCCAATGCCCTCATAGGTCACGGATTCCCCGCCGAACTGATTCACTCCAATCCGAGGCTTTACGTAGGAAAGCCGCCGGCCGCTGGGAAGTTCGATAAATAGCATGCCGCTTTGGCAAGAGAAGCGGATATTGTTCACCCAAACAGGGATTTTTTGTTTGATGGCGGTCTTCACCGCCCCATCCACCTGCCACCAGAAATCTACGATATGGGGATTGGCTGACCGCCAGGACTGGACCAGGGTCCCCAGCTCTTCTTCCGGGATTCCCATATCCAGAGCTCCCATAGCCTTCAAAGCACCAACAGACCCGCCATAGCCACAGGCCAATTCTGCGATTTTCCCTTTCTGGCGGAGATTCCCATTGATGCCATGTTTCACAACAGGCACCCCAAACATCTGACTGGCCGTTGAACAGTAGATATCCTTCCCGGCTGCAAAATCCTCGGACTTCCACCTTTCCCCCGCCAACCAGGAAATGACCCTTGCCTCGATGGCTGAGAAGTCCGAAACCACAAATTTCATCCCAGCCCGAGGCACAAAAGCCGTCCGGATCAGCTGGGACAACACGTCTGGGATAGAATCGTAGAGAAGGTCCAGGGCTTCGTAGTTTCCCTGGCGCACCAACTCCCGGGCCTCGGATAAGTCCGGCAGATGGTTCTGGGGAAGATTTTGCAATTGGATATGCCGGCCGGCAAACCGTCCGGTCCTATTGGCCCCATAAAACTGGAACATACCTCTGGCTCGTCCATCCTTACAAGCCGTCATTTCCATGGCCTGATATTTCTTCACCGAGGACTTGGCCAGTTTCTGTCGGAGCAACAGGACGCTGCGCAAAGGCTCCTGGGCGGTTTTCAATAGTTCCTGGACATTCTTCTTTCCCAGGGAATCCGTCTTTAATCCATGCTGTTCCAACCAGTCCAACATCTGGATGACAGAATTGGGGTTCTCCAGACCAGTCCGTTCCTTCAGGGCTGCCATTAGGCTCTCCCGGCTTTTGGCATCCAGGGCCACCGCTTGTTTGGCCAGTTCCAGATCAATGGCGATACCCCGATCGTTGATTTCTTGGTCCAGATGGTATTCCTCCCACACCTGTTTCGGCACTGGGTACTTTTGCAATCGCTGTTGAATGGCCATTTCCACTTCCACGTCCCGTTTGTTGTAAGATTTGAACAGGTTCCATTTGTCCAGGGCATGTTGAGGGAGATTTCTGGTCCGGCCGCCGTTGGCCTTGGTTTCCTTGCAGGGGATGCAGAAATACCGGATCAGCTCCCGCCCTTCCTTCATCTTCTGGTTGTCCAGATTCAGCACGGCCCCCACTCCCTCCAAAGAAAGGGGCAGCCCCAGATAGGCGGACCAGACCATGGAACACTTCCATCCGGCCGGATTCAGGAACCGGGCACATTTCTTGGATAGGGGATGCTGGTCATGAAAGGGGTCCAAGCTCCTTCCCAGGTCAGTGAGGTGCCGGGACAAACACACCCGTTCGAAGTTGGCATTGAAGGCCCATTTGGTAACGGTGTCATCGGTCAGGGCATCCAGGATTTCTTCCGGGATGGATTCTCCCTGGGCCAGATCGACGACCTGCACGGGTCCTCCATCCACTGCATACCCGAAAAGAAGGATTTCAAAGGCGGGAGACTCGGCATACTTATAGACACCGCATTTGGCCAGGTTCACATCGCTGTATGTTTCGATATCAATACTGAGAGTTTTCATAAACTTCACCTCGAGAAAAGCGGCGAGGCATAAAGCCCCGCCGCCACCATTTTCCGTTCTTTATTTCAGAAAAGATTCCATTTGTTTACGGTGATACTCTTCTTCCCGTTCTTCCCGATGCCGGGCGATTTCTTCATCACGCTGGTCTTTCTTGATGTCGGTGTAAGTCAGTGCCAGAATGAATCCAAAAATACCCAGTGCAACAAGGCAATACAGAGCTTCCAGAATCAGTTTCAGTGTCGTTTCCATAATTTATCCTCCCTTAAGCCAGGAAATCATCATCGTCTGCGGAAGCAAAGTCATCCTCTGCCCGGGGCTTGCCTCCCAGAGGTTCCCCGTCCCGGATCTTCTGCAGGTTGTTCAGGCCGCAGGCAATCCCCTTATTCCCGTTGCTGTTGAAAGCATAGAAGTTGATGGAGGCCCGGCCATACACCCCGGAATACACTTCGGAGCGTTCCAGGATCTGCTGGCAGTCGGCGTCCACGATTCCGGGCTTCGTGGCAGAGTTGGCGTTGATGAAGAAACTGCCTTTGTAGGCATCATCTCCAGGGCGTTCCAGGTCCCCGTCCCGCAGCGGGGTCTTGATGGCTTCCAGGGCTGGCACCACACGGCCGTTCCCCTTCAGTTTCCCTTCCCCTTCCTGGTAGGCGGCCTTGATGGCAGCCCGGACCTTTTCCACAGTCTTGGTATCGGACTTGGGGATGATCAGGCTGACGCTGTACTTGGGGGTACCCCCGTTGATGGATTTGGGTTCCCACACATTGGCATAACTCCAGCGGGTGCTTGCCCCGGTAATCACTTTGCACGGATTCACATAATTCTTAGACATTCTCGTTTTCTCCTTCATTTTCCTTAGAAAAATCATCAGCCGCTGTATGCATGGCCGGCCGTTTGTCTGTTTCCGGTACCAGGACCGGTTTGCCCTGGGGCTTTTCAATAAGGTCCGTCAACAGTTCATCGAACCGGCGTTTCCCCAGCAGTTTGGTAAGGGCCGTAATCCCCAGGAGTTTCTTCTCATAGGGAGAATACCCGGCTTCTTCCACCTTGGCGGCTACGGCTTCTTCGTTCACGTACCGCCGGTTGGACCGACCTTCCACCACTTTCCATCCAGCCCAGTTCTTGCCGGAAAGAGCCTGCTGCAGGGCATATTCCTTCACGTCCCCGGCCCAGGTCACCAGTTCATCGGCTTTGGCCAGGATGGCTTCCACTTCGGTATCTTCCAGGGTGGAAGGCATGGCAAAGTCATATTTGGCCAGTTCCAGGTTGTACTCCGCCCGTTTCCGGCAGGTAGCCCTGATCTTGCAGAACCGGCAGTGGTCACCGGCCTTGTACTCCCCTTCTCCCCCGGATGCCAGTTCCGCCGTAGGCTTCAGCACCGTTTCAGCCCATTGGAGCAGCTCCTCCTTGGACAGGGTGCAGGTGCTGACGTTTTCCCGCCTTGGCTGGAAGATGGTCATGGAGACTTTCTGGATATCGTAGATCCCGTCAAAAAGTTCCAGGGCCCCCAGGGCGTAACACATCATCTGGGGATTTTTCTCCGCTTCCACCAGGACTCCCAGCCCATGCTTGTAGTCGATGACGGAAAGGGTATCGTCCGCCACAATAAGGCAGTCTCCCGTGCCGAACCCTTCCGGCACCCACCGTGAAAAGTCCAGGCGCTGTTCCACCAGGACCAGGGGATCCTTGCAGGTCGTTTTGGCAGCGGCCCGGGTTTCCAGTACAAACTGGGCATAGGCATCGGTGCATTCAGCCATTTCCTCATCGAAATACGTCAGGGACTTGGTGGGATCTTTCCCTTTCTGTCCCAGGGCCTTCTTCATCTTGTATTCGCAAAGGGCATGGGCTTCCGTCCCCTGTTTGGCAAAGTCGCTCTGTACATCCGGCAGTCTGGCGCATTCCATAGCTGAGGGCGGGCAGGCCAGCCAGCGGTAGCTGGACGAAGCGGAAAGGACCGCATGGTTACCCGGCATGGCCCATCACCTCCAGGTCCTTCAAGAAAGCATCATACTTTTCCGGATCCAGACTGGACAGCTTGTCCGCCCTGTAATGGTGGATCAGGTTCCGGATTTCTTCCGTGAACCCCTGCCGGGACTTGTCCGCCGCCACTTTCCTCACTTCTTCCAGTGTCAGCGTTCTGGGAACGGGTTCTTTCTTCGGGGATTCCGGAGCCGGTGCTTTTTCTTCGGACCGCAGGGCTTCCGCAATCTTCAGAAGGGCTTTTCCACAGGTTTCCAGCTCAGCGGATAATTTGACCAACGTTTCCTTTGTCATAATGTTTGACTCCTTTCGCTTTTCTCTCTTGTCTCAGGATCATGATGTGCCGGGCCGCACGTTCTGCCGTGTCACTGATTTTCATCAGCACTCTGGCCAGTTCCCGGTCCAAAGCCTGACTCCGCTCTTGAAGCGCTTGTGCATTCTCCATGGCTTGTCCTCCTTTCTGAAGGTTTCTTGTTTTTCCCCCCTTCACCATTAACAGGACAAGTTCACCTAGTTTAAGTACCGATTTTAGAAAAATCCGGCCAGAAATTTTCCAGCCGGATGTGCCAAACCTTTACCGATAGTCCTTCATCTGCTCGCGAAGCTGTTCCAAGAGCTTATGCTTTCTTTTATTTACCCCTTTCTGAGAAAGGCCCACCTCACGGCCAATGTCCACTTCACTGATTCCGTTGCTAGCCATGTTCAGGATGGTCCGGTCCACTTCTTCCAACTTGGCCAGCTCCTCACGCAAGACTTTCAGAAGTTCCTCTTTCACCAAAATCTCGTCCAAACTATCCTGCCCAGTTTCATCCATAAATCCGTATTC
>PPYE01233871.1_pt1 | contig 10894 bp, 11 predicted proteins | sample 1559881 | NCBI WGS metagenome assembly PPYE01 (sample SAMN08240022, study PRJNA423297) | Human gut metagenome, whole genome shotgun sequencing project.
GAATCAACGATCCCGGCACGATTCCTCCACCGAGCACTCTGTCCAATTCTCCGATTTTTGTACAGATTCTTTCTTCATGTTCCGTCTCCACATCATTTAAGGAAATAATTTCCACTTCTTTTACCGATGCCAGGACAGCCTTTTGATTCCCGGAAGCAGTAACTTTTTCCTCCACAAACGTATTCCATTCTCTGCACATCGGACACTGTCCGAGCCACTTACTTTCTTCGTGTCCGCAATTTTGACAGAAAAATATGCTCTTTTTTGCTTTTGCCATATTCTTTTCCCTTTTTACTTTGATTTTTTCTTTATATGAAAGGAAACAAGGATCCTGCCTCAAAACACTGTCCGGTGTTCTGCAGCGGTTCCTTGTTTCCTAATTTGTGATGCCTGTATCAAACTTACAGTTCTGATTCCAATTAAACTCTTGCCACTTTGATCTTTGCACTGGCGCCTTCCTGAAGTTCTGCGCTGACGCTCAGCTTTCCGCTCAGATTCGTCATCATCTTTCCGATGTTGACGTCATCCACATACACGATGTATTCACAGTCTGGTTCCAGTTCTAATGTAAACTGCACATCTTCCTTTGCAGATACGGTAAATGCGACTTCATCTTCTGTCTCTGCAAAATGTTCCACAGCAGTTCCCGGTACAGATTCGTAGACGAACATTCCATTTCTCTCCAGTTTTGTGATCTCTGAGAAGGTTTTTACCTTATATACATCCCCTTCGAATTCAAAGTTGTCCAGTTTTGTCTTCTGTGTTAATGTAAAATCCCCAAAACTAAGTGTTCCATCTTCCTCTACACGCAATAATTCTTTTACTGCAGCCATCTTGTTTTTCCTCCTACGGTACTTCATATTTTCATTTCTGCATCTCTCCCACCCTCATCGGAGTGGGAAAAAGGTGTTTTCTGATATTATATAATAATTTGCAATGTTTTTCTAGTTCTTTGTCACTTTTGGCAGAAATTTAATTTCTTTTTTAGAAAAAGATACGTCTACGTCCATATCAGAGTGGATTTCTCCAGAAAGAATGGCTTCTGCCATCTGATCTTCCAGTTCATTCTGCACCGCGCGTCTCAGCGGTCTCGCCCCATATTTGGTATCTGTTCCCACTTCCACAATATGTTTCTTCACAGAATCCCGGATGTTCAGCCGGATATTTAACTGCGTCTGTACGCGGACAGCGAATTCTTTGCACAGCAGTCCCGCAATCTTCTTCAGATTTTCTGCACTAAGTGCATGGAAAACAATAATTTCATCAATTCGGTTCAAAAATTCCGGACGGAACAGCTGTTTCACTTCATCCATCACATTGTTTTTCATCTTCTTATAATCGTCCTGCGGATCTTCTTTGGCGGCAAATCCCAGCTTCTTCGGTTCCACGATCGCCTTCGCCCCTGCATTAGATGTCATGATAATGACTGTATTGCGGAAATCAATCTTTCTTCCCTGTGAATCTGTAATATGTCCGTCGTCAAGCACCTGGAGCAGAATGTTAAATACATCCGGATGTGCTTTCTCAATCTCATCAAACAAGATTACCGCATAGGGATTTCTTCTGACCTTCTCACTGAGCTGTCCACCTTCCTCATGTCCGACATATCCCGGAGGCGAACCGATCATCTTTGACACGCTATGCTTCTCCATGTACTCCGACATATCAACGCGGATCATTGCATCTTCCTGTCCGAACAATGCCTCCGCAAGCGCTTTAGAGAGTTCTGTCTTTCCTACCCCTGTCGGTCCGAGGAACAGGAACGATCCGATCGGTCTGTTCGGAGATTTCAATCCTACCCGGCCTCTCTTGACTGCCTTTGCAACAGCAGTGACAGCCTCTTCTTGTCCGATCACTCTTTTCTGTAATGTCTGCTCTAATTTTCTCAGCCTTGCGCTCTCAGATTCCCCCAGTTTTTGTACAGGAATCTTTGTCCAGACAGACACGACTTCTGCTATCTGCTGCTCGGTCACACAAATTTTATGTGATGCCTGATTCTTGTCAAACCGCTTCTTCATGCTCTCCAATTTCTTTTCCACAGCCTGCTGTTCCTGATTCAGCGCAGATGCCTCCGCAAAACGGCCTTCCGCCACCGCCTGTTCCTTCTCTCTGACAAGCGTCTGCAGAATTTCTTCTGTCTTTGTCAGATTCTCAGGCACTTTAAATCCGTTCAGATTTGCCTTTGAGCATGCTTCGTCCAGGACATCAATTGCCTTATCCGGCAGATTGCGGTCACTGATATAGCGCTCTGACAGTCTGACCGCCGCTTCAAGCGCTTCCGCTTCAATGGTGACATGGTGGTGTGATTCATATTTTGCCTTCAGTCCCTCCAGAATCTGGATGCTCTGGGCACAGTCCGGCTCCTCAACCGTAATCGGCTGAAATCTTCGCTCCAGCGCTGCATCTTTCTCAATATACTTTCGGTATTCTGCAATCGTTGTCGCACCGATCAGCTGCAGTTCTCCCCTCGCCAGCGACGGCTTCAGAATGTTAGAGGCATCCATTGCTCCTTCCGCACCTCCGGCACCGATCATCGTGTGCACCTCATCTAAGAACAGCAGAATATCAGATGAACTTTTTACCTCCTGGATCAGGCGCTTCATCCGCTCTTCAAATTCCCCCCGGTACTTAGATCCCGCGATCAGAGCGGCAAGATCCAACGTCAGAATATGCTTATCCTTCATACTGTCCGGAACCATCCCCGATACAATCCTCTGTGCAAGCCCTTCGATGATCGCAGTCTTTCCGACTCCCGGTTCCCCGACAAGACATGGATTATTCTTCGTCCTGCGGCTCAATACCTGCATCAGGCGCTCAATCTCTTCCGTTCTTCCGACAACCGGGTCAAGCTTCCCGTCTGCTGCCTTCTCTGTCAAATCTGTACAGTATTGTTCCAGCATCCCCGGCTGTCCTCTTCTCGCACCTCCGGCTTCCTCTGAAAATTCTGCCGGATCAATTCCGGCCGCCTCCAAAATGTCCTGATAAATCTTGGTCAGGCTGATATTTAACGTTGTAAGGATTCTGGCAGCAACACACTCCGAATCGCGCACGATCGCCATCAGCATATGTTCTGTCCCAATCTCCGATGCCTGAAAACGCTCTGCCTCTCTCCTGCTGTTCTCAAGCAGATAATCTAATCTCGGACTTCTCTCTGTCTTTCCCTCAAACACAACTTCTTCTGTCGGGGAAATCAGTTCTCCGATCACTTTTAAGATCTCATTCTCATTGACTCCATTTGCCGAAAGAATCTGACCTGCCACTCCTGTAAACTCTCTCCGCAGCCCAAGCAAAAGATGTTCTGTCCCAATATACGGATGTCTCAATTCCTTCGCTGCATTTCTTGCGGTCTTCAACACACTCTCTGCCTGTTTTGTATACCCAGTCTGCATGAACTCCTCCTTCTATCTCTCCTACATATATTCTTCATAAATCTCATCCACGAGCTGATGAACTTCCTCTCTGGAAATGTCCTGACAGCTCGCCTTTGCAAGCAGTACCCTCAGCTGCTCTCTCATCTCTTCCACAGCCTGAAGCTTATTGACATCAATCGCGATCACAGCGCCTTTTCTGCGATCCAGCTGCAGAAATCCCTCCTGCCTCAGGACCGCGTATGCCTTATTTACTGTATGCATGTTGATGCCGATATTTTCCGCAAGCTGTCTGACAGACGGAAGTGTATCTCCTTCCTGGATCGTCGATGTTGCAATCCCCATAATAATCTGATTTCTCAGCTGAATATACAGTGCTTCTGAACTGTTAAAATCAATCTCGATAAACATAATCTCACCTCCGTTGTTATATACATGTTATAACATATGACATTTCTTGTCAATGCATTCTCTTTCCCTTTACACTCCTTTTAATTTCAGATATAATAGCAACGTAAAAGGAAAATAGAAATAGATGGAGGAACACTGTGAAAATACGTAGATTATTTGCCATATGGGCTTCAAAGTTCACAGGCTTTGTATGTAAATTGTTAGGAAAACAGGGGCTGACATGGTCCGGGAAGATCGCACTTACAATCGACCCGGATATTCTGACAGAGATGGCCGCTGATGTCCGCGAGAAAATCTTTGTCGTCTGCGGCACAAATGGAAAAACCACGATCAACAATCTGCTCTGCTCTACTTTGGAAGGGCAGGGAAAGAAAGTAATCTGTAACCACTCGGGTTCAAATATGTTGAACGGAGCAATCGCCGCCTTTGTACTATCCGCAAAATGGAATGGGAAAATCGATGCCGATTATGCCTGTATCGAAGTAGACGAGGCATCCACGCTCCGCATTTTCCCACATTTCAAACCGGACTATATGATACTGAACAACCTGTTCCGCGATCAGCTGGACCGCTATGGCGAGATTGATATCACAATGAATCTGTTAAAAGAAGCGATGCAGATTGCCCCGGAGATGACAATCATCGTCAACGGAGATGATGCGCTCTCCACTTATCTTGCCCAGGAAAGTGGCAACCCGTATGTCACTTACGGAATTCAGGAGCAGGTATTTGAAGAACAGAGCATCAATGAAATCAAAGAAGGGCGTTTCTGTAAGAGATGCGGCGCGAAATTATTCTATAATTTCTATCATTACAGCCAGCTCGGTGACTACCACTGCCCAAACTGTGATTTTCACCGTCCAGAGCTAAACTATAACGCAGGCAATGTCAAAACCGGAAAGGTATTGGACTTCGATGCAAACGGTGAACATATCCATGTAAATTACCGCGGTTTCTACAATGTATATAACATTCTTGCCGTATATGCCGCTGCGAAAGAAGCCGGCGTCCCGCTTCAGAATTTCAACGAAATCCTCAGCAATTACAATCCGGAAAACGGGCGGATGGAACACTTTTCCATCAGGGGAACAGAAATCATCTTAAATCTCGCAAAAAATCCTGCAGGATTTAACCAGAACATTTCTGCTGTGATGGAGGATGACAGCCCGAAAGACTTGATCATTCTGATCAATGACAATGATCAGGACGGGATTGACGTTTCCTGGCTCTGGGATGTAGACTTTGACCGCCTCGGGGATCCGTCTATCCGCTCCATCACCGTCAGCGGGATCCGCTGTCAGGATATGCGTCTGCGCCTGAAATATGTAGATATCCCATCGACTCTGGAACCTGATATCGAAACTGCTATCCGGAAACGCATCACCGATGGCACCGGAAATTTATATGTCCTCGTAAATTACACTGCACTGTACAGCACACATAATATCTTAAAGCGAATGGAGGGAGAACAATCATGAAACTGACTATCGGACATCTTTATCCGGATCTTCTGAATCTCTACGGAGACCGCGGAAATATTCAATGTATGATGAAGCGGCTCCAGTGGCGAGGCATCGAGGCTGAGACAATTGAATTTGAAATTCAGGACGAGATTGATTTCTCTGAACTTGACATTGTTCTGCTCGGCGGAGGCTCTGACCGGGAACAGATGCTTGTCTGCGAACGTCTGAAGGAAATCCGCGATGATTTCAGAGCCTACGTGGAGGACGGTGGTGTCGTCATCGCTGTCTGCGGCGGGTATCAGCTGCTCGGAACCCATTACGCCACTGAGCAGGGTGTGATCGAAGGTCTCTCCATCGTAGATATTTATACAGAGCAAGGGAAAGATTACCGCCTGATCGACAACATCGTCCTGGAGAGTGAGCTTTCTGATATGCCTGTGGTCGGCTTTGAAAATCACGGCGGCAGAACTTACATCAAGGATCACAAACCGTTTGGAAAGGTCATCTACGGAAGCGGAAACGACGGAGAAAGCGGCTATGAAGGAATTATTTACAAAAATGTGATCGGAACTTATCTGCACGGACCACTGCTCCCGAAAAATCCTCAGATTTGTGATTATCTGCTCACAAAAGCGCTTGAGAGGAAATACAAAAAAACGATTGACCTTGCCCCTCTTGACGATACCGAAGAACGTGAAGCAAACACTTACATTTACAACCGTTTCAAAGGAAAAGTCAGCAGACCGCAGGATCAAGAACAGATTTAAACTTTCCTTTGCGAGAAATAAATTTCTCTGCAAAAGAAAAAAGCTGCCGTAAAATATTCTCAAACAGGATGCAGCATTTCCCAACTCACATCCTGCCAAAGTTTTTTATTTTACGGCAGCTTTTTCTATTTACTTCTCTTTTCTTACAGGATTTCATTTTGGCATCCATGCTTTTTATGGAATTTCATAGATAATCCTCTTATAGTTCAGTTTTTCCTCTTCTGTCCTTGCATGCTCACTGTCCCAGACATTCTGAAATGAAAGATCCTTATCATTTGTCAGCACAACATAGCGGATCGGCTTTACCGCCTGATCCATGCGTCCTTCCAGATCCAGCAGATATTTATATTCATAATCATGCACCTCAGGATCTTTTGACAGAATCACCCGAAAGTTCTTCCCGTCATAGAAGAGATCTTCCAGAAACCATTCTTTCTCTCTGCCAAACTGATACATGATCCGCACTTTTGCAGGTTCTTTTTTCTCTGCACTTTGCAGAAACTGTTCCCAGTATTCACCACCGTCAACCAGCTTCGTATCTCTGTAAACAACACATCCATCTCGCTTTGCCTGCTCTGCAGTATAGTCTTCCGGCACATCATCAAATCCTTGATAGACCCCTTTTCCCCTTGTCTGAAATGTCTGCTTTTCTTTCGGCATCAATTCCATGCATCCACTCATATACAGACTGATCCATACCATGATCAGTCCAAACAGGATTCGCCTTTTTTTCATCTGATTTCTTTCTCCATATACACTTCACCTTCCAGATCCTTCCACTCGAATTTCTCATCCAGAATCATATAGCTGTGAAGAGAATCTTCTTTTGGAATTGAAATGGAACCCGGGTTCATATAAATACATCTGTCCGTTTCTCTGCAGACTGGCACATGTGTATGTCCATGAAGAAGAATGTCCCCTTTCTTCAGCATCGGCAGATGCTCCAGATTATGCACATGTCCGTGTGTGGCAAAAATCATCCGGCCATTCAGGTACAAAATACAGTAGTCCGCCATAATTGGAAATTCCAGAACCATCTGGTCTACTTCGCTCTCACAATTTCCCTTCACACAGAGAATCTCCTCCTTGATCTCATTTAACATCGCGATCACTTCTTTTGGCGCATAGTCCTTCGGAAGGTCATTTCTTGGGCCGTGATATAAAATATCACCGAGAAGCAAAAGCTTATCTGCCTTCTCTCTTCTGTATGCTTCTATCATCTTTCTGCAGTAATATGCAGAACCATGGATATCTGATGCAATCATCCATCTCATAACTATTCCTCCTCTGTTTCACTGTAAATTTGCTGTCATTGTACCATCTTTCATTTTCTTTGAATAGGCAAAAGTAAAAATTTATAAAAATGTGGCAAAAACAGATGCGCCAATCACTGTCATCAGCCCCGACACAGCGATAGAAAGGCTGCTCATAGCGCCCTGAACTTCTCCAAGTTCCAACGCTTTTGCCGTACCGATTGCGTGTGAAGCTGTTCCAAGAGAAAGTCCCACCGCGATCGGTTCTCTGATCCCAAATATTTTGCATATATATTCTCCGATGATATTGCCCAACACTCCTGTCACAATGATAACAGCGACAGTGATCGTTGAGATTCCTCCCAGCTCCTCGGATACTCCGATCCCAATCGCAGTTGTGATCGACTTCGGCAGTAGTGTCACATACTGCTCATGGTTCAGTCCGAATAAATATGCCAGTCCTAAAACACTTCCGAGACTTGACAGCACACCTGCTGTAATGCCCCAGAAGACTGCCCAGAAATTTTGTTTCAGCAACTCCATCTGCTGATACAGCGGAACCGCAAGGCAGACGGTAGCCGGAGTCAGAAGATAGCTTAAGTATTTCGCTGATTTGTTATAAGTCTCATAGTTCACATCCAACACGTTGAGTACAACAATGACCGCAACAATCGATAACAGCAATGGATTTAAAAACCCCCATTTCAGCTTTTTCCTTGCAAGCAGCCCAAGACCATAGGCCCCGATGCTGATCGTCAGTCCAAAATACAGTGATTCACTAAAAAACTCTTTCATCTTCCCGTTCTATTTCCTTTTCTCTTCTGTAGTCAATAATTCCCTGCGATACTTTCCCGGTACAGATCATCACAAAAATCGTCGTTACAACAATGATCGTCACGACCGGCACAACGATTTCCTTCAGATCCATCCAGACTGTGACAAGTCCGACTGCTGCTGGTATAAACATCGGCGGCATGATATCAATCAAAAAATCCGCCGCAATTTTCACCTGGCTTAACTTGATAAACTTCGTACAAAGCCCAAAAAGCATGATCAAAAGCCCGTAAATGCTTGCAGGAACCGGAAGCGGAAGCACTGCATGGAGAACTTCCCCAAGAAATGTGACCGCCATGATCACGCCAAACTGGTACAATAATTTCATATCTTTCTCATTCCTTCCCTAAACGCTTACAAAATTCTCTGCTTTCCATCATAGCACACTCTATTTTCCTGCGCACAATGATTTTTCCACAAAAAAACAGAGGATATCTCCGCCATTTTGTAGATATCCTCTGCCTTTCTGTAGATATGCTCTATTTTTTTTCAATCTGCAACATATTGTGTACAATTCTCACAAAATGCTTTCACTATCCTTTAATTCCACACACATCAAATCTCGATGTGGATTTGGCCTTGCAAGCCCAATATGTGTTACGGTTCCTTGAAAGACAGAAAAATTCTCCTGCAAGATTTCAAATGCAATCCGCATCTCATCTTGGGAAAGCTTTTTCCCGATAGTAGTATGCGGCAGCCATTGAAATGGTCTGTAGAATTTACTAATTTCTATTTCTCCCATTTCCAAAAGACACTCATATATTTCTCTCGAAAGCTTGTGAACATATTCATTTAAAACAGGTGTAAGGTAGAGCACATACGGAAAAAATGTTCCTACGGAACACCACATAAGCTCTCCCTTCTGCAACGTAGAAAATCTCTCTTGTAAAACTTTTTTGACATTCGCTTCTTCCCGTGTCTCAAATGCCGAAATGGTAATGTGCGGAGGTACATGTCCATCTGTCATAAACGTGTTGCCCGTTTTTTCTGCCACAAGATTTATATATCTCTGTATTCTCTTGTTCGTCGCCTCATCAAAATAAATAGAAATCAGATGCATACTTTTTCAGCGTCCATTTTTCCCTTCATGATATCCATTGGATCCTCTATGATTTCCTCTCTAAAATCTTGTCAATACTTACCAGCTTCACGCTCAGCACAAATATCTCACATGCCTTTGCCAGTTCCTCCGGAGTCGGATAAGACGGTGCAATACGGATATTGCTGTCCTTTGGATCCTTACCATATGGAAATGTCGCCCCCGCAGGTGTCATGACAAGCCCTGCCTCACCCGCCTTTGCAACGATTGCCTTCGCACACCCATCCATTGCGTCAAAAGAGATAAAGTATCCTCCCCTCGGCCGCAGCCAGGAACCGATTTCAAGTCCTTCCAGTTCTCTCTCTAAAATCGCCAGGACCGTCTCAAATTTCGGCCGCATAATATCCGCATGCAGCTTCATATGTTCCACCATTCCGTGGATGTCTTTGTAGAAGCGTGCATGGCGCAGCTGATTCAGCTTATCATGCCCGATTGTCTGAATCTGCATCTGCTTTCTGATCGCCACAAGGTTGGCATCCGATGCCGCGATGGCCGCAACTCCGGACCCCGGAAAGCTTACTTTGGATGTGGAGCAGAATTTATACACCATATCCGGGTTTCCTTCTTTTTTACACTCCATCAAAATCTCTATTAAATAGTCCTGCTTGTCTTCGTATAAATGGTGGATCCCGTATGCATTATCCCAGTAAATACGGAAATCCTTTGCCGCCGGTTTTAATTTTGCAAAGCGGTGTACCGTCTCGTCAGAATATGTGATCCCCTGTGGATTCGAATATTTCGGAACACACCAGATCCCTTTGATCGCATCGTCCTCACTGACCAGTTTCTCTACAATATCCATATCCGGTCCATCCATCGTCATCGGCACATTGATCATCTCAATTCCAAAATGCTCTGTGATCGCAAAATGTCTGTCGTATCCAGGAACCGGGCACAAGAACTTTACTCTGTCCAGTTTTGCCCACGGCGTACTTCCCATTACCCCGTGTGTCATAGAACGCGCAATCGTATCGTACATAATATTCAGACTTGAATTCCCAAAGATAACGATATTATCCTTCGGCACTTCTGTCATATCTGCAAGGAGCTGCTTTGCCTCACGGATTCCGTCAAGTACTCCGTAATTCCGGCAGTCTACTCCCTCCTCGCATTTCAAATCGGATTCGCTCGTGAGGACATCCATCATCCCCATCGCAAGATCAAGCTGTGCCGCAGAAGGTTTTCCTCTGGACATATCAAGCTGCAATCCCTGTGCCTTTACCTTTTGAAATTCCTGTTCCAACTGACTTCTCAGCTCTAAAAGTTCCTCTTTACTTCTATCCTTATACGCTAACATTGCAAGACCTCCAAAATCTGTTTTCAATTTAACATCATACTCACATTTTGACATTCCGTCAATACTTTCTTGCATTTGTTTCCATATTTTTGTTATTTTCTTTTATTTTTTCTGTTTTTTTGAATGAAATTCTGTTTGCCAATTCATTTTTCTTCTATTGATATTTTTCCAGGATCTCTCCAAGACTCTTCTCTGTCACTTGATGATATACCGTTTTGTCAATCATCATATTCGGTCCTTTGACACACTGTTTCATACACCCGCTTGTCCGCAGATAAAATCTGCCTCCCTCGGATACTTCTCCTTGCCGGATGTTCCACTTTTTCTCAAGTATCTTCAAAAGATCGTAAGATCCTTTTGCAGAACACCCCGCACCTACACATATCTGAATCTCATGACGAT
>PPYE01276054.1_pt1 | contig 10894 bp, 10 predicted proteins | sample 1559881 | NCBI WGS metagenome assembly PPYE01 (sample SAMN08240022, study PRJNA423297) | Human gut metagenome, whole genome shotgun sequencing project.
GCCTTGACATGACCGTGCTCGGCTGCGCAGAAGTGGACGCGACCGGCAACGTCAATGTTTCCAAGTTCTCCGGCCGCTGCGTCGGCCCCGGCGGCTTTGTCAACATCTCGCAGAACACCCCGAAGATCTGCTTTGCATTTGCCTTCAACTCCGGAAAGTGCGACATTGGCGTCGAGGATGGCAAGCTGGTTATCCGCCGCGATGGGAAGCCCGGCAAGTTTATCCCAAAGTGCGACCATATCACCTTCTCCTCGCAGTTTGCGCAGGATACCCATCAGGAGGTCCTGTTCATAACCGAGCGCGCGGTGTTCCGTCTGGTCGACCGCAGGATGATCCTCACCGAGATCGCGCCCGGCGTTGACCTCCAGAAGGACATCCTTGACCAGATGGGCTTCGTACCCGAGATCTCCCCCGAGCTCAAGCGCATGGACGAGCGGCTGTTCCGGCCGGAAAAGATGGAGCTTGCGTTCTGACATGAAGAAAATCATCGTTGGTATCAGCGCCGCAGACGGTGTGCAGATCGGTGTCAGACTTCTGGAGCTGCTTCGGGAGATACCCGATGTGGAGACCCACCTGGTTATGAGCCGCAATGCAGACACGAACCTCCGACTCGAGCTTGGCATGGACCGCGCGGCGGCGGAGGCACTGGCCGATGTCTGCTATCCGCCGGAGGATCTGGCGGCGGCGATATCCAGCGGATCGTTTTATACCGACGGCATGATCGTCGCGCCGTGCAGCATGAAAACACTCTCTGCCATTGCAAACGGTTATTCCGACTCGCTGCTGATCCGTGCGGCGGACGTATGCATCAAGGAGTGCCGCAAGGTGGTCCTGATGCCGCGCGAAATGCCGCTCAGCCGGATCCATCTGCGCAATATGAGCCTCGCGGCGGAGGCCGGGTGCGTCATCGTTCCGCCAATGCTGACCTTTTATAACGGCAGCAAAAGCGTGGACGACATGGTAAACCATGCGCTCGGCAAGGCGCTTATGCAGTTTGGCATTGTTCTGCCCGGATTTCAGAGCTGGCGCGGCGACCATCTTTCAAAGGAGGACAAATAAGAATGGATCTGAAAGATTGCCTCAAAAAAATGGACGCGGCCGGCAGGCTCGCGTATGTGCACACCGAAGTGGATGCGGTGCATGAGCTGTCCGGCGTAGCTGCGAAGCTCGACGGCGGCAAGGCGGTCATGTTCGAGCACGTGAAGGGCTATGATTATCCGGTATCCACTGGCATGTGGTGGAACCGTGAGAACGTTGCCGCGATTTTTGACCGCAGCGTGGATGCGCTTCCGGCTCTGTTTGCCGCGGCTGTCGGCTCGCTGCATCAAAACCCCGTGGCGCCCGTCGTCGTTGACGATGCGCCTGCGCAGCAGGTCACGATGCCCGAGGTCGATCTCGGGCGCATCCCGGTGCCGACGCATGCGCTCAAAGACGGCGGCCCCTATTTTTCCAACTGCATCATCGTCGCCAAGGACCCGGACACCGGCGTCCGAAACACGTCGATCCACCGTCTGATGGTCACAGGCAAGGACCGCCTTGGCCTGCTGATGGACATGGGACGGCATCTGAGAAACTATTATGAGCGTGCGGAGGCGAAGGGCGAGCCGCTGGAGATCACCATCAACAACGGTCTGCATCCGGCATATTTCGTCGCGGCGACCACGCCGAGCTCCGCTGCTCCCATCGATGTGGATGAGCTTGCGGTCGCGTCCTATCTGCTGGGCGAGCCGGCACGGCTGTGCCGCAGCAAAACGGTTTCCGTCGAGGGACTTGCGGATGCACAGATGATCATGGAAGCCGAGATCCTCCCGTATGTACGCGAACCGGAAGGCCCGTTCGGCGAGGTCAGCGGCTACTATGCTACCCGCGATGATCGCTGGGTCGTGCATGTCAAAGCAATCACCATGCAGACCGACCCCGTGATCCATATGCTGCATCCCGGCCGCGAGGTCTGGATCGGTCAGGGGCTGAGTGTGGAGTCGAATCTGTTCCAGACGATCAGCAAACAGGTGCCGGGGCTGAAGAAAGTGTACATGACGCCCGGCGGCAGCCACTATCATGTCATTCTCCAGATCGACCCGCCCAACAATGGCATGGCGAAAAACGCGATCCTTGCAGCGTTTGCGGCGTTCCCCGATCTGCAAATGGTCACCGCCGTCAACAGTGATATCGATATATATGACCCCGAACAGGTCGAGCGCGCGATGGTTACGCGCTGCGATCCGGCGAAGGATATCATCATCATTCCCGGGGCGTTCGGACATGAGCTGAACCCCGTCGTCAAGGACAACCTTGCGGCAAAGATGGGCTTCGACTGTACGTATCCCGTGCCGAAGCCGGAATCCTATACGCTCGTGAGCTTTCAGGACGTCGATATCAGCAAGTATGATATAGATTAACTTCTTCTCTCCCTTCTTTCATTTTTCAAGAGATCCCCTCTGTGATGCCAAAACAGAGGGGATCTTGCCTTTGGTGCTGAGCCGAATATCAAAAAAAGCAAGAACGTTCCGGCATCGTCGGAAACGGTCTTGCTTTTTTCGGCATGCGCAGAATTCTTGACGGTACTCAAGCGGGAATGCATAGCGTATCCAGATTGCTGCAATAACCGTCGTATCAAGACAAAGTGAAAGGGCTTGCCGCCCGCGGTTCATGGGACAATCAGCCCCGGGACGCCAACTGAGGCAGCACCGCAGTTTTTACATTTTATAGCGCATGCTGCCCGTTAAGGATTAAAAAATTGATATACACGGCTTGACAATGCAACAAAATCGGAGACCGTTTTTCTGTCGTTGGGGGAATGGTTATTGATTATGCAAAGCAGATATGCGCCGGAAGATCCATAGACGATGCCGACATCTCCGCAACTGAGATTCTGCAAATCTCCCGTTTTGTGCGCTATGGCCGTGCCGGCCGGCACACCCTGCGGCAGTCGGTTGTTCACGGTCTGCTGTAAAAGAAGCTGCAGCAGCTCCTCACTCCAGCGCTGGCAAACGTAGGTCCCCGCATAGATCATACACAGCGCGGTCGCACAGTCTGTGGCAGAGGTGTAATTCTCCAGACCGTTGGATTCCAGCATCAGGCGATTCTGGCGCGTGTGGGTGCAGCCGATGCTCTGCGCAAAGGCGTTGACCCGCTCCATTCCGGCGACGGCATCGCCTGCGCCGAGGAGCTGAACCAGCCAGTTGGCCGCGCCGTTGTCGCTCGCGGTGATCATGGATCGGATGCTGCCGGACGCTTCCTCATAGCGGAGTGCACCCTGATCGATCGCCTGGTATACGGCGCCCTCAATGAAGAGCTTGATCAGGCTGGCGGAGACCATGCATCCGTCGGCCGGAAGGTTGACGGATGCGCTCGCCGACGCGCCGCTCGTCAAAGAGGCGGCGTAGATATCCCACGTGTCGCCGCGGCCGGACACGAATTCACTGAGAAGCTGCTGGAGCGCCTCGTCTGTCGCCGGTGCGGCGGAGAGCTGCTCTGCCTGTCCGGCGAATATCGGTCGATCCCATCCGCGATCCCGAGGGCGATCTTGCCGCGATAATCATCGTCGGCGAGGAGGTAGTCCTCCTGCTCGTTGGTCATGTATCCCATCTCTACGATCGTTACGGGAATGGTGCTCCAGTTGATCCCCGCCATGGTAGTGGTTTCCCAGACTCGCTCTCTGGCGCAGCCGGTCGCTTCCGTGAGACAGTCGAGGACCGCCTCCGAGAGCGCGTGACTCTGCGGATAGAGTGACGCATTAAACGGACTGTCCGGTGTCATGCAGATCGTCATGGCGCCGTGAGCGGCTGGATCTTCCGACCCGTTGGCGTGGATGCGGACAAAGATATCTCCACCCTCACGCGCGGCGAGCTCCGCGCGCGCACGGTTGGAAAGGTTCACATCGTTGTCGGTGCGTGTCATGACGACGCGGTAGCCGCGCTGCTCCAGAAGTTCCTGCAGTTTCAGCGCCACAGCGAGATTCAGTTCATACTCCGGGCTGCCGGTAAAGCGGCCGGATGTCCCGTCGGAAACACAGGGCTTGGTCTCCGAAGCGCCGGGACCAATGGGCTCCTGCTTGGGATCGCCCTGGCGCTGATGGCCGGCGTCGATCACGACGCATTTGTGCTCCGCTTCCGAAGCCGGCGCCGCAGATTCCGTCGGTGATGGCACTGCCTGCGGATGGCCGCAGGCACAGGCCCCCAGAATCAACAGGGCAAGCAGCATTGCGCACCATCGTTTTCGGTTTGATATCACAGATCTCTACTTCCTCGTTTTGCTCTATGCTCCTTGCCGAACGCACTTGCCCTGCTGTATGCGACGGTGTTTCCGGGCACATAGGCATCGGCCTGCATAGCGCCGGTCTCATGAAAGGATTTTCTCGCAGACTGTGCAATTTCAAGATAGTGAGAATGCGTATGATATGCTTTCGTGTCATATGCTTCGCGGGCTTCATAAGCCGCACGATGCTCCTCACTCTTAAAGCCAGCGCTTCTAACACTGCGAATACTATCAACATCGCCGCCTTGCTGGTCGTGTACAAGAAAATCCAGTCCGAACGATGTCACTAAGCTGTGCAGAACAACCCCTTCATAGGAACGCCATATTCCATCAAAAACATTGCCATTCGGGTCTGTACATTTTGTTTTTGACAAAGCCGTTAAGCAATTCTTGCTCTCCACGTCACAGCCCCCTTGGCGCATTTCGTGACAGCATTATAGCAAAGAACTGCAATATTTTCAATGTGTTGGAAGAACATGCGGCCCCGATTTCCGACTACGCTCGGGCTATGACCCATTCAAAAGTGGTGTTTGTAATAGCGTGAACGACAGCAGATTTATGAACGATAGAAATGCCCCACTGCCAATCTGATCTATCCGCCGCGGTGCCGAAAAGCGAACAGGCAGTTAAAAGGAAAAGTTGGAATCGCCCGCGTTTTTTCGCGTAATTCCAGCTTTCTTTGTAATATAAAAAGATACCCGGATTTGATATGGTATCAAATCCGGGTATTGAACTGGCAAACTTACTGCTATTTGATACAATGCACCATGCTTTGAGGGCGTGGTGCATTATTTTATGGGTTCGGTTTTAATGTGCGGGGACAATGGGGACAGAAAGGACACTGAAACAGCAACTCGCAAGATGCAACTTTTTCAAGGGACTTCTTGATAAAAACACAAACTTTTTCAAGCGACTTTTTATGACAACGTTCAACTTTTCAGAGGCTTTGACTTTCTCCCCGAGAACGGTTTGCACCAGTCAATGAAAGTAGTCGCTCCACACCGGATGGGGTAGCGTGCGCTTGGTTTAGGATGCTTTAGATTCGGCAAACTGCTTACAGAGCTTCTCGATCGCTTCCCGGCGGATCAGGCCATCCAGCCATTCCTCCGGAATGTCCTCCGCACCGTAGAGAACACCGGCCAGGCCTCCGGCAACGGCGGCCACGGTATCCGTATCCCTGCCCAGATTCACCGCTTTGAGAACGCAGTCCCGGTAATTTTCGGTGGTGAGAAGGCACCACAGTGCCGCTTCCAGAGTGTCCACAACATAGCCGCCGCTTCGGATCGTTTCCTCCAGAGGCAGAGTATCTGCCATTTGGAAAGTCCGCTTGTAGCGGGGAAATTCCTGCTGAAATTCCGGTTCATTCCTGTAAAAGGCTTCCGCTAAACGCAGGCCATTGGCGATGGCGGTTTTATCCCCGGTGTCAAGAAGTGCCCACAGTACAAAGGCATAAATGCCGCAGGCTATTTTCGACCGGGGATGGGCATGGGTCAGGGCGGAAATGTTGTGGATTACAGTGAGCTTTTCTGGGAGGGCAGCATTGGTCATCCGATATTTGCAGTAGAACACCGCCGGGATGATCCGCATGAGAGAACCGTTGCCATTGTCATGCTCCCCCGTGCCGCCGCATTCCAGAGGCGTTGTGCCCCGTTCAAACCGGCGCAAGGCTTCGACTGTGGAAATGCCCATGTCAAATACTTCGTCTGTTGCCGTATAGGCGGCCTGGTTCTTCCACCGGCAGAACCGCTCCAGCATATCCCCATAGTCCAGTCCCCGACTCAAGCTGTCCAGAGATGCCAGGTTCATGCTGGTATCGTCCGACCAGGTTCCCGCCGGAACCGAATGTGAGCCGTAACCCCGATACCCGGTCACCGGATCTTTTTTTAGCGTTTCCCGGCTCTCAAACTCTACCGGCACCCCCATGGCATCCGCCACAGCGTGACCCAGCATGGCGGATTTGAGGCTGCTTAATTCGTCATTCATTATGGTATGTCCCTCCATTATAGGATCTGCAGTTGCAAAATCCGCCGATCCTTCTCATCCATGAGGTCTGAACCCCCGCCTCGTAAATTTCAACCGGTGTATACCCCTGATTACGTTCTTATCATATCACATGACCAATTCTCCGTCAGTCAAGCCTTTCTGCTACTTTTCTGCAGTTACATATTTTTGTTTCGGACTGCGTGGTGTATCAGGTAATGTCAGCAGAATTGCTCCAGATTCAATCAATGGGTCAAGATAGCGTCGAAGCGCATATTGACCGGATGCAATTTCCAGATATTCAATTATCTCTGCCCGACTTCTTGGCGTACGGCAAAAATCTATCAATCCTTTATCATCCTGAACGCCTTTCGGCGGTTTAATGGATTGAACTGGATTCTGTGCAGCCGCATCCGCACTCTGATGATACAGGATAACCTTAAATGTTCCCCGCGAATCTATGAACCGAGGTTCTGGCAACGATCTTTTCTTCATTGCATATCGAATCGTGGGAATTCCGGAGTACCGATTTTCTGTTTTTCCCAGCGTCTCCATTGCCGTAACCAAAACCGGGTTGCGCGTGTCTGGCTGTGCATGACCAAGTTGATCGACGGTAAGCCGCCCATACAGGCCACCGGGATTGATGATTTCCATTCGATCCAAATACATCACAAGCTGTATTGGCATTCCTTCCGTGTGGAAACTGTAGTCCCTGTGAACCAGCGCATTGAGTACTGCTTCACGAACTGCATCCATAGGGTATTGCGGCAAGTCAATTCTTGCACCGGTTTTTGTATCAATCTTAGTGGCAGTCCGCATATTTTTGCGAACAAACGCCAGCGCCCCGTCCAACATATCCGGCAAAGTGCCCTCAATCCGTTTGGTATCTGTAAACCGATTGCCGGTAAAATCAACATTACCCATTTCATTGCCTGGCACACAAGTTGCAATGATACTCAGTTGGGGATAATATGCCTGTGGATATATACCAAACAGCAATAATGCGGCAAGCGTGGTTTGGTGCTCCCTGGTAATCCCAGTGAATTCATACTGCTGTTCTAATGGAGATTGCGCAAGATTGGGACAATCCGCTCTCTTACGAGAGAGATATTCATTCAATTTGTCACGATCCAGCGTATCGATAGATACTCTCTCTGCGGCTCGAATATCATCCCGGTATTTTTTTCGGAAAGCCTCGTAGCTGTAGACTTCATACTCTGTCATCGGCTTATCAGCATCGCCAACGCGGATATAGGAGCCTTGCAGTTTTCCTTTCGCCGTCTTAAAGCAAGGTCTGTCCGCAACATCCAAAGGTGGTATCTCTGCTGAAACGAATACCAGTTCGTCTTCATTGCACACTGTAAATACAGGCCGCACTACGGGGGTCATTTGTTCGCAGTATTCCATCACCTTTTTCTGAAGATCTTGGGCATCATACACGCCGACCTTAGAAAAACCGCTCTTTTCATCCAGACCAAATACAAATGTTCCGCCACTGTTTTGATTGGAGAAAGAGGATATGGTATCATACAGTTTTTCGGGGCACCCAAAATGAGCCGCCTTCACTTCTGTAGTCTGCTCTTCGCAACCGCGTTGCTGAATTAACATAATAAAGTCATGAAGTTCCTTTTCAACCATGCTTTTGCCTCCTTCCGTACTTATCTTAACACAAGCAACTCAAGAAGTGAAGAAAAAACGCAAGACAATTCTCGACAAAGTCTTATGTTTTTAAGCCTGTTTGTTATGTTTCAGAAGAAACGCAACAAATAACATAAGATTGTCTATACTTTATAAGAACTTTTCTTAGAAACTCTATGCCAGTAAGATGTTTATTTTCTTCGCAATGTTGGCTTATGCGGAAACTTCTTAAATGATAACTTTCTGATAACTTTCCGTCTCGATTGTTGACTATCCAGGCTTTGACAATATACTGTCGTTTCTAAAGGAGGCATCACTATGACCCAATCAGAATATGAATCGGAAGTGAACTTTCGGCTCTGCAAAAGCATATTTGCCACCCTGGCAGCCCGAGGCGTCATTGCCCAAAAAGACGTACGCCACCTACTCAGAGCGGCAGCGGAGAAATACCATGCACTCATCGGGGAACTGGAGGTGAACAGCATTGCAGGAGAAAAGAATTTCACGGGTTGAGTTCCCTGCCAAGCCGTCCACTCCGACGAAGCCGCCGCCCCAAAAGCTGGTTGCGGCCTATGCCAGAGTGTCTACCATGAAAGAAGCCCAGGAGAACAGTTTGCAATCCCAGCGGGAGTATTTCACAGACTACATCCAACGCCACCCGGACTGGTTTTTTGCCGGAATGTATACCGATGACGGCGTTTCCGGCTTGTCCGTTCGCAATCGGGACGGTTTTAACCGCATGGTGGCCGATGCCCTGGGCGGAAAAATTGACATGATCATTACAAAATCTCTGTCCCGGTTCGCCCGGAACACCGTGGATGCCCTTACAAGCAGCCGCAGTCTGAAAACCGCCGGGATGGCGGTCTACTTCCAAAAAGAAAACATTCAATTTTGCTTATGTCCGTGTCCGCAAAATATGAATCAAAACCTCCGGCAAAGCCGGAGGTTTTGATTGTGGGATATTATTTTTTAAGCGAGCCCAGCAGGTGCTTGCCTGCAAAGAAAATCGCCGCAAAATACGATACGATGTATGCTATGCCCGCGAGGACGCTTAGTGCGGATATAATGCCATAGCTGAGTGCGCTAAACAGGTTGATCAGATCGAGCAGGGCAATCACTGCAAACAGCAGGAGCAGCAGACCCGTCGCCTTATTGGTCGGAAGCGCCTTTTTAAGCGCCAGAAGCCAATACACAACGGCTGCGGCGACACTTATCAGGAAAAAGATGTAAAATATAGCAGGAACGACCATATAATTTGAGAGATTCAAAATATTCAACAGGCTCAAAACTGCATTGAGCGTTATGGGGATCGCCATAAGATAAGAATCAACATCCTTGTTCATCATCAGCAAAACGAACAGGATCGCGGGAGCAAGAATCGCGGTGAAAGCTGCTCTTCCCGCCAATAGCAGGAACAAATTCAGCGCCGTCGAGACTCCGGCGCAGATCAGTGCGATCTTGCGCCCCTCGGGATTATCCGCCAGCGGCATGAATTTATCGGCAGAGGCAGCGGCTGTGCCCGCTCCGGCGGAGGAGGACGCCGCCTTCGGAGCAGTGCTCGGCGCAGCCTTTGGCGCGCTGCTGACCTGCGGTGCGGGCTGTACGGGCGCGGGCGGAACCTCACCCTCGCGCACACCGAACTGGTCGATATACCATGACTCGAAATCCGCGGCCAGAGCCAGCTCCGTCCACAGCAGGAGAACATTCTCAACATTGACCCCAAGGCTCTCCTGAACGAGAACGTCGTACAAGCGCTCGTTTACGGCGTCAAAGGCATCCACCGACGAAGAGCCGCCCGCTATAAGGCAGAGCGCCTTGACGTCGTCGGGGTGTGCCCCCACCCAGTCCATCAGCGCCGTGAACGCCGTTTTCACCGCAGCGCCCTGATCCGGGAACAGGTCAAGATACGGCTGGTAAACATACCTGTCCTCGCTGCCTTCCCCCGTGCCCATGGCGTAGATGAGCTTCAGCTCGCTGCAAGCCGGAAAATCGGGGTTATTGTCCGCAAATTCCACGCAGGCATTGGAAAACAGAGCGTGGGCGGCATTGGCGTACTCCTCCCGGCTGAGGCCGCATCTGAGCTTGTAAATGCTGGTGTAGAGTTCGCTTTTGAGAGGGTCAACGCCGTCGGGCGAAACAGCGGGCACGACGGAAGATGCGGGCGCGGACTGCGCAGCAATCGCGGCTTCTTCCTGATCGGGAGCCGCATCAATCTGATCGCCGATCAGGGCGGTCGGGTCGTTTTCCGTGAGAATGGAAAGTATCTGAGCGCTGCGCTTTTTGCTGTCGCCAAGCTGGAAGTTTTCGCCGTTGTAGTAGCTGTTCAGAGCACCGGAAAGAAAACTCTCGCCCAGAGCGACAAGCTCGCCGAAGCGGCGGTCGCCGAAATCGTACAGATACACCTGTACGCCCCACATACGAGTGCCGATCATGAGGCTGCGGCCGGACAGAAGCACCGCGACCTGGGGCTGAACGTCGTCGTTGCCGAGGGGATCGTCACCCGCCTCGAGCCGATCCACCTGCGCTTTGGTGGTGCTTATTGCCCGACGCAGGGCATTTGTAAGATCTTTCAGTGATCTTTGCGTGGCAAATTCAATGGAATCTGTTTTTATGCTTCCCACAATATCTATCTCCTTTTTTATTTATAATTTGTCCGCTTGCTTGCTCGCTTGCCTATCGCCTTTGCGATGAAGATGACGGCGGCGTATATGGCGAGCAGGATACCGAAGATGATCCAGGTTTTGCCCGCGCCGGAGGCGTTGTGTCCGATCATATCATAGGCGGCGGTCGCCGTTATGAAGCTGTTCGTGAAGCCCAAAACAAAGCTTGCGCCTATGACTACGTTGGAGCCGAAGACATTTTTGAAGTTATCGGCGTAGTTTAGCAGCGCGACGCTGCCGAGGGCAATGAGCGCCACAAGCACGGCGGTAGCCGGCTGCTTTATAACGAAGACCAGCGCAAACGACAGCACTACGGCTATCCAGCCGAACACATACAGGTAATTTGCTTTTTTCTGTGC
>PPYE01387767.1_pt1 | contig 10893 bp, 6 predicted proteins | sample 1559881 | NCBI WGS metagenome assembly PPYE01 (sample SAMN08240022, study PRJNA423297) | Human gut metagenome, whole genome shotgun sequencing project.
GGGATTGCACCAGGGTAGCCATGAATTTCCTTTCCGTAGAGAAAGTCAGCTGGTCGATAACCGTAGCTTTCTCACGCAGCGCCAGATAGTCGCATCCTTGGCTGTTCAGCCAAAGCAGCAGTGCCACCTCCGTGGGGTTACCCACCCCTTTCGGCTTCTCGCCAGTCACCTCTTCTTCCAGAAAAGCAGTAGAGTTAGCACTGATACCTTCCATTACCAGCTTGCTGAGGTCATCATTCCCCAGCTGCCCGTTATTCTTCAAACCATAGAAATTGGGTTCATGCACCTGCATCAGATTTTGGGTCAATGTACCGGTCTTGTCGGTACAAATCACTGTAATGGCTCCCATCGTCTCGCATGCATGCATCTTGCGCACCAGGTTGTTGGTGGAGAGCATGCGGCGCATATTCAACGCCAGACTGAGTGTCACGCTCATCGGCAAGCCTTCGGGCACAGCCACCACAATCAGGGTAACCGCCATCATAAAGTATTGCAAAGTAGCCTGCAAGGCCGGCAGCCAATCACGGAAGGTATGAAATGAAGAAAAGTCATAGACCAGTACCACGTCCTTTACAAAGAAAATGAAAAAAGCCAGACCCGCTACGGAAAAGCCAATCTTTCCAATCAGATTGGCCAATTTGGTCAACTGAATATTCAGCGGAGTAGGTTCCGTATTCTGTTCGGTACTTTGACGTGCCACTTTACCGATTTCCGTAGCATCGCCCACAGCCTCCACACGCATAGTGCCATGTCCGTCCACCACCGTTGTACCGCGCAAAATGCGATTGGAAGCATACGTAGCCTCTTCGTCAAAGTCAGCTTCTACTGTAGTTTTCGTCACTACCGGCTCACCGGTCAGATTCGATTCGTTCACTTGCAGGGAAATGGCTTCCAGCAATTCACCGTCCGCCGGAACCTCTTCACCGGTTTCCAGCACCACTATATCACCCACCACTACATCTTTACGGGGAATCTCCTGCACATGTCCGTTACGAATTACTTTCACCAAAGTTTCTTCGTTCACTGCATTCAGCAGGTCAAACTTCTTTCCGGCATCATACTCAAAGAAGAAACCGATACCGGTAGCCAGCAGAATGGCTACTATAATGCCGATAGTCTCGGCATATTCATTCTCTACAATGGAAATAATCAAAGAAAACAGAGCGGCAACCAGCAATACCCTTACTACGGGGTCCTCAAACTTCTCCAGATACAATTTCCATAAGGAAGGCCGTTTAGGAGGCGTCAATAAATTTACTCCATGTTCGTCGCGGCTCTTCCGCACTTGTTCGTCGGTCAGTCCGACATGATAATAATCATCCTTTATTGCAGTCATGCAAGTCTTTAGGTTTAATTTTGGAACGCAAAAATACAATAATAATCCGGGAAAACAATACCTATATAATGATTAGTGATTAATTGACTGTCATTGATTCTCTTTTTCCCTCACCAGTTTCGGTCTAGTTGCAGGCTCCCACGGCAATGTGAACCAGAAAGTCGAACCTGCCCCTTCTTCCGATTCCACGCCTATTTCGCCCCCCAATTTGCGGACAATGGTCTGGCAAATGGAGAGTCCCAGTCCGGTACCGTTCTTTTCCTGCTTCAGCTTGACGAAACGTTCAAAAACATGTGGCAACTTTTCCTGGGGAATACCGGTTCCCGTGTCTTTTACGTAGAAATAGAGACCTTCCTCATAGAGTCTGAATCCGAGGGTAATACTGCCTTCCTGGGTGAACTTCAGGGTATTCGTCATAAAATTGGATATCACTTGTGCAAGCCGGTTTCTGTCTGTATGCATGGTATATTCCTTCTCAGAAGCCTCCCGGACAATCTGCACTCCACTACCCAGCTCGGCCACCCGCATACGGAACTGTTGTTCCAAATCGGACATCATCTGGTTGATGTCCACATCCGAGAACACAAATTCCAATGTTCCGGCTTCTATCTTCGAGAGGTCCAGAATATCAGCAATCAGCTGTTGCAGCATTTCATTGTTACTTTGCACAATTTCCAGGAACTGTGTCTTCTCTTCGTCTGTCGATGCAGAGGCCAGCAATTCCGAGAATCCGACAATTGCGTTCAGCGGGGTACGGATTTCATGGCTCATATTCGCCAGGAACACCGATTTGGAGCGGTCGGCATTCTCTGCCTTCTCACGTGCCAGTTTCAATTCAGCTTCCACTTGTTTCAGCCGGGTAATGTCATGCACGGTAATCACCATGCAGTCGCGGTCCTCAATCTCCATATACTCGCCGGAAACATAAGCATTGCATTCCGTAGTTCTGCCTTCGCTATCCCTAAGATTCAGAATAGCTGCCAAATCCGTGAAGTTCTTTTGCACCACAAAGGCATTCTCTATGGCATTCCGCACGGGGCAGTGCTCACACAAATCGTGAGTGCCGCAACCTCCTGCTGCCGACAAGGCATTGTTACAGCGCAGAATATCTCCCACCCGTCCAGTTTCGGCAGGCTTTACAGCTCCGGTAATATCGTAGTAATTGGTGTAGAATACAGTGAAGTCGCGGTTTATCAGCAGTACATAGGCGTGCAGATTCCGCATAATCGCCCTGAACAGCTTGTCGGTCATTTTCATAAAATGTTGTTTTAATAGAGAACAAAAATAAACTATTTTTGTTCAACAATAGAACAAAAAGGGCTTTTAAACGTTATTATAGGAGAATAAACCTAAAAAAGAAATTTATGGAAAAGTACATTTGCACTGTATGCGATTATGTCTATGACCCTGAATTGGGCGACCCTGAAAATGGAATAGAACCGGGAACATCTTTCGAAGACCTTCCCGAAGATTGGGTTTGCCCCTTGTGTGGAGTAGGCAAAGAAGAATTTGAGAAAGCGTCCTAAGACGCTTTCTTTTCTTTTATATCGCTGCTGGCTTCCACTACATTCACCACATAGTCGCCCAGCTTTTCACATTCCGCAATGATGTCCATATAGTAAACACCCATCTGGTAATCATATTCTTTGTTGTTCACATCCAAGATATTCTGGTTCTTCAGCTGATTGCGGTAATTATTGATTTCGTTCTCCAAATTAAAGGACTTGTTCACATCCGCGCCTGCATGCTCCGGATGTTCCACCACGACAATCATCTGCTCCAAGGCATCATCCGTCAGCTTCATCATGAAATGGATATGCTCGTACTGCTTCTCGGTGAAATCCTGATTGGTCTGGCGCTTGCGGTTGATGGTACGTGCCAGGTTATAGCAGCTGTCGCCGATGCTCTCTATCTCCGTCACTTCACGCAGCATGGCACGTATTTGCAACTTACTTTCCGAACTCAGGCGCCCTTCGGACACTTGATTCAGATAATTGGCAATCTCCAGCTCCATGCTGTCACTGATATTCTCGTACTTCTCCACACGGCTGAACACTTTGTTGAAATCATCATCCTTCTCCGTATGCAGCAAGTCCTGCACCATTCCGAACATACGGCGGGTACGTTCGGCAAAAAGATGTATTTCCTTGCTTGCCTGCAGGATGGACAGCTCTGCCGTAGAAAGCATACCGCCCGAGATAAAACGCAAGCGATATTCCTCGTCCTGCTCCTTCATTGGAATAATGGCACAGACCGTACGTTCGATAAACTTCACGAACCATATCAATATCAGCACGTTGCAGATATTGAAGCAAGTATGGAATGCCGAAAGCTTGAAGGATACGGCCACAGCCGGATCTTTAGTACCCATCACGTTCTCTACGAACCATGACACAGCCTCGGTAAAGGGGGTGAAAAGACACAACACCCATATCACACCAAACACATTGAACACCAAGTGGGCCAAAGCAGCCCGCCTTGCCTGCGTATTACCGGTCAGCGCCGCAAGGTTTGCCGTGATGGTTGTACCGATATTCTCTCCCAAAACCAGTGCTGCCCCCAATTCGAAACTAATCCAGCCGTTGGCGCACATAATAAGCGTAATGGCCATAGTTGCCGCAGATGCCTGCACAATCATGGTCAACACCGTACCGATACCCACAAAAAGAAGTATGGAGATAAAGCCCATGTCGGTATAGTCCTGCACAAATGACAGCATATCAGGATTTTGGCTCAAGTCAGGAGCATTGTTTTTCAAATAGGAAAGCCCCATGAACAAGAATGAGAAACCGAAAATAAATTCACCGACAGACTTGCGGTTACTTTTTTGAGAGAAGAGGAGAGGAATGCCGAAAGCAAGAAGAGGAAGAGCAAAGGCGGCAATGTCCACCTTGAAACCTAAAGCTGAAATAATCCATGCCGTAACAGTCGTACCGATATTAGCACCCATTATGACACCTATGGACTGTGAAAGCGTTAACAACCCCGCATTGACAAAACTTACAACCATCACCGTGGTTGCAGAGGAAGATTGTACAAGTGCTGTAATCAGCACGCCCGTCAACACACCGGTCACTCTGTTGGTTGTCATTGCGGTCAATATTTTCCGCAGTCTGTCACCGGCAAATTTTTGAAGCCCCTCACTCATAATCTTCATTCCGTAAAGAAACAGTGCCAATGAGCCGAGTAGCTTTAAAAAATCATAAAAAGAATATTCCATCTTTAATTATTTAAGGTGTTTCATTCCTTCACGTGTTATAATGTCCTATATTTAACGTGTCAACCCACTAAAAACGAGACATCATGAAACACATGTTACAAATTTGTTGCAAAAATAATAATATTTCTAAAGAATTCCCTATAGGGAGCTCACTTTTGGATATTTATTACGGTTTTAATCTAAATTTCCCCTATCAGGTAGTCAGTGCAAAAGTCAACAACCGTTCCGAAGGACTGAATTTCCGTGTATACAACAATAAGGATGTAGAGTTTCTCGACATACGTGACTCCTCAGGCATGCGCACCTATGTCCGTTCCCTCTGCTTCATTCTTTACAAAGCTGTCAGCGAGCTGTTTCCGGAAGGAAAACTGTTCGTAGAGCATCCGGTATCCAAAGGTTACTTCTGCTTTAGCGAACGGGGCATGAACGACAAGGTTAAGCTGCTGGAAACCTCCGGCTCGCTATATACCTATTATTACACATTGGGCGACACCGTAGACTACTACTACGGCAACCTGCTGCCCAGTACCGGGTTCATCTGGCTGTTCGACATCGTGAAGTATTACGACGGCCTGCTGCTGCGTATCCCCAACAAGGAGAACCCGAATGTACTGGAAGAAGTGGTGAAACAGGAGAAGATGCTCGACGTATTCAAGGAACACCTGCGCTGGAACTACATCATGGGGCTGAGTAACGTGGGCGACTTCAACCTGGCTTGCGAGACAGGCCATGCCACCGACCTCATCAACGTAGCCGAAGCCCTGCAGGAGAAAAAGATAGCCCAAATAGCTGACGACATCTACCACCGCGGCGAAAACGGAAACCGGGTGAAGCTCGTACTCATCTCCGGTCCATCGTCCTCCGGAAAGACGACTTTCAGCAAGCGGCTCAGCGTGCAGTTGATGACCAACGGCCTGCGTCCCTATCCCATCTCGCTGGACAACTACTTCGTAGACCGTGAAGACACCCCACGCGACGAAAACGGAAACTACGACTACGAATCACTCTACGCCCTCGACCTCGAACTCTTCAACACCCAGCTGCAGGCATTGCTCCGTGGCGAAGAAGTGGAGCTGCCCCGCTTCAACTTCAACCTCGGGAAGAAAGAGTACAAGGGCGACAAACTTCGCATCGACGAGCATACCATCCTTATCCTGGAAGGAATCCATGCCCTGAACCCTGAACTGACACCACAGATTCCCGCCGCCAGCAAATATAAGATTTATGTATCCGCCCTGACCACCATCTCGCTGGACGACCACAACTGGATTCCCACCACGGACAACCGCCTGCTGCGCCGCATCATCCGCGACTTCAACTACCGCGGCTACTCGGCACAAGAGACCATTTCACGCTGGCCCAGTGTACGTGCCGGCGAGGACAAATGGATATTCCCCTAATAAAACAAACGTACACATGAAAAAAATTATTTCGATACTTCTCTTAGCGACTTTCTGCATCTTTACTCAACTCCATGCGCAAAACCGTGCAGACGAATTGATGAAACAAGCACAAGAAAATCTTACGAAAAAAGAATATATCAAAGCCCGCTATCTATTCCTGCAAGCCTACAATGCCTTTGCCACGCAAGACAAGTATGCCCAGGCAGTGGAATGCGGCGTCAATGCCAGCGCCCTCTACCATCGGGAGAATTACTATAAAGAAGCTTTTGAACTGCTGCGCGGTGCCGAGCAAGTGGTGGCAACCGGCGAACAGAAAACGGGCAAGGCCATGCCCAACCTACGTTTCCGCATCAACAAGGAACGCCTGCAGATGTACATCAACCTGAAAAATCCCGCACGCGCCAAGGAACAGCTGACCAAACTGGAAGAGACCGCCAAAGCCTCTCACAACGACTCTCTGAGCAACGACCTGCTTTATACGCAGGCCAACTATTACTACACCTTCGGGAAGTACGATGAAAGCCTGGCCACCATCCAGGAGAAGGACGACTCCTTGAGCGCCAAGCAATACATCATCATCGGACTCTGCGTACTGGCTGCCATCCTTGCCGCAGTCCTGATATTCGGTGCTATCGTATTGTTGCGCTTCATCGTCCTTACCCGCAAGCAGAAGAAAGCCATCGGTATCGCCAACGAGCACAACGAACTGAAAACAAAATTCATCCAAAACATCTCCGCCCAGATGGAACCGACACTGGACACGCTCGACGCTTCGCTGCCGGGAGTAAAGGCCCTGCATACATTCTCCAACCACATCCAGGAACTGTCCGAATTGGAGAACACCTTGTCCGAACCTTACGAAATGCAAGAGAAGAACATCTCCGCCTTCTGCGAGGCTATCATGGACAAGATTAAGGGAAAAACCCGGGAAGACGTTTCCCTGGCCGTCAATGCTCCAAAGCTGAATGTAAAAATCAATCCGGAGCAACTGGAACGCATACTGCTGCACCTTTTAGAGAACGCCGCCGAATACACTCCCGCCGGAGGCAAGATATGGCTCGACTTCAAGAAACGCGGTGCACACACGCATCAGTTCATCGTCAGCGACACCGGTTGCGGTGTTCCCGAAGAGCAACGCGAAAACATCTTCAAGCCCTTCACCGAAGTGAAGGACTTGACACTGGGCGACGGCTTGGGGCTTCCCATCTGCTCACTGATAGCCACCAAGATGAACGGCAGCCTGACACTGGATACCGGCTACAGCAAGGGGGCACGGTTTGTACTAGAACTGCATGCTTAACGGCAGGTTGGTACAGAATAGAGTGGAATTCAGCAGCAAGCGAGAAAGAAACAAGAAGTTATCAAACCTGCCCTCACTGCCCTCACCGCTTTTCTGAAATGCCCTGCTCATCGGCATTGCAGCGGCGAGTGAGAGCAAATAAAAAGAGTGAGGGCAAAATTTGCCCTCACTCTTTTCAGTTACCCGGTTACTTGCTGCCACTCCCCCTCAGTACGCACGGGCTTTCGTCCGCCTCTCCCCCGTCTTTTATTAAGAAAAGCATATACATTTCTTGTGCCAGACACAGTGTATTGACAACGGCTCACTATAGTGGTCTGTTCAGCTCACTGTAGTGGTCTGTCTTGTTCACCTTAGTGAGCCGACTTGTTCACTGTAGTGGAGCATTGGCAAATCAAAAGGTTTCTCGGAAGAAACACGCATGCGGAGCACAACGAAACCATAGCCTTTACATCCATACCGACCGTGCCATTGGCAGCCTGCACTGAAACGACAAGTTACAAAACGGCTAAAAAGCATGATAAACAGCACTCCTTCCGATACATGAGACATGTATCATGCAAAATGAGACAATTCACCTCAAAAATGAGACATGCTTTATTGCGCAATAGATAAAAATTGGCTAACTTTGCCATAAGCCCAAAAGCAAAAAGCATGAAACAAGTCTTGTATCTTACCGCTTCAACCGTATTCTTTGGAATAACAGGTACAACCATCCCCCCTCCCGCTCCTTATTCAATACCATCATAAATTAAAATCTTGTACTTATGAAGTATTTATGTATCATCCTTTTTCTGGCAATAAGCATTTCATCCTGCCAGCAGCAAGCCGTCAATGAAAAATGCGAGAAGAACATTATAGTATGTTTCGACCATTATCATCCTAAACCATACAAGACACCGGGAGGAATGGGACACATGCCGATGCCTAAAGTCCTCTATACCGACAGCATAGGAACTCTTGTGGAATACATGCCCAACAAAGATTCCGATACCCTGACCATCTATTCCACTGAACACTTCAAGGAGTTGGGCCTGAACTATGGAGATTTTGAGTTCAACTACTACCCATTAATGAAAGGAGATACCGTTATTATTTCCATGGATAGCCTTGGCTACCCCATTTTAAGCAGCAAGCATCATCCCGGATATAGCAGAATCTATAACATGAACTATGAGTTGCGCAAAGGGAAGACCCATGCAGGACTGGAAGCAAAGACTTGTCTTGGGGGTGACTGGGTGCGGATTGCCAAATCGATTGATATAATACGGGCAAATAACTGGACTTCATTACTAATGGATTACTGCCCTTTGGATTCATTACAATCCATGTTCGACAGTTACAAGAAGAACTATACAGATACCATCAATTCCTTTAAAGAACAGCAACTTATCTCAAGCGAGATACACGACCGTTATCAATGCCTGCTCAAGCTGAAAGACTATGAATCCCGGCGAATGCTGAATGAAGACACCGCCTTCTACCGTCAGATGGAACCCGAAATAGCTGACAAATATATCCGTTATCCCTCCTACCGTGAATTTCTGGACTACTACCTTTGGTTCTTCAACCAGCATATCCCGACGATACGCAAATCCCAGGGAGGAAGCAAGGACTGGCGTCAAACCTTCGATGAGCTATCTGCGAAACCGTTCCAGCCAAAATCCAAGCAAGCCCTGCTTGAACGCTGCATCAAAGAAATCGGCGAGAACTTTTCGGCACAAGACGTAAACAGCTATCTTGACAAATATATCCACATCACCCAAGACACACTGCTGCCCGACAGGATAAGAGACCAATACAACTTGTCTGCCGATGCCAACCAGCTATTGCTGAAGGACATTCATGGAAAGCCTGCCAACCTGAACAGATTGCTGGAAAAGAACAGGGGAAAGGTCATTTATGTGGACTTTTGGGCAAGCTGGTGTGTGCCCTGCCGGGAAGAGATGCCTCCCTCGGAAAAGCTGAGAGAACTGTACAAGGGAAAAGATGTGGTATTCGTCTATCTCGCCTTCAAGGACCAGGAAAGCAGTTGGAAAATGGCGGTAGAGCAGGAGGGCTTATCAGAAGTACCCGACAATTTCTTCATCACAAATCCAAAGAACAGCAAAATGCTGGAAAAGCTAAAGCTGGAATTAATTCCCCGATACATCATTTTCGACAAACAAGGCAATATTGTTGAAATGAATGCTCCAAGACCAAGTGACAAACAAGTGACAACAACAATAGACAAGTATCTAAAATGATACATCAGCAAAAGTTTGAAGTATAATTAAAACTTTTCGGTATATGAACTTTCCACAAAGCCTGCCGCATCCTCACACAAGATGCAGCAGGCTTTATCATTCTATATCTTAACGGATTCAGCGCAATGCCTCCACCTCTTCCGGCGTCAGTGGAATTTTCTTACCCAGACGGCGCGCTCCCGTTTCGGTAACCAGATAATCCTCCTCATTGCGGATGCCACCGAAGTTGCGGTATTCTTCCACCTTATCATAGTCAATGAAGTCCATAAACTTCTTCTCTCCCCTCCACAAATCAATCAACTCGGGAATGAAATAAATGCCCGGCTCAACCGTATGCACAAAGCCCGGTTCCAGAGGGATGGCAAGGCGCTGGCTCTTTCGGCCGAACTGCGTACTCTTGGGCTGGCCGTCATAGCCTACCCAAACTTCACCGAAGTTCTCCATATCGTGCACATCCATTCCCATCATATGCCCCAGTCCGTGAGGATAGAACAGCGCATGGGCACCTTCGCGCACCGCATCTTCGGCATTGCCCTTCATCAAGCCCAGCTCTTTCAGCCCTTCCACCATCACTTGGGCGGAAAGCTCGTACACCTTCATATAAGGAATGCCCGGACGGAGGGCTTTGACAGACTCCAAGTGCATGGCGTTCTGGATTTCGTAAACGGCACGCTGGCGGGGAGTAAAGGTCTTGTCCGCCGGCACGGTGGACGACATGTCGCCACAGTAACCCGAAGGAAGCTCGGCGCCAGCATCAATCAGGAAGAGGTCGCCCGGCTTTACTTTATTTCCATGATAGTGGTTGTGCAAAGTCTGCCCGTTGATAGTGGCAATCGTGGCAAAAGACAACTCGCAGTTGTTCATCTGGGCGATGCGGTTCATTTCGGCCACAACCTCGTATTCGTACATGCCCGGACGAAGCACTTTCATTGCGGTAATGTGCATGTCTGCAGTCACGTCGCAGGCCTTTTCTATTTCTGCTATTTCTTCTGCCGACTTGTAGTTGCGCTGTGCCACCACCGCACGGATAAACGGCACGGACCCTTCCTGACGTGCCGGAGGAACGCCCAGCCAATCCATCAGTTTCAATTTATGCTCGGCACGATAAGGGGGCAAATAATGGATGGTCTGTCCCTTCTGTACAGCCTTGTGCAGATAACCGACAATGTCGACAAAAGGACGGGTTTCGGAAATGCCCACGGCAGAAGCTTTTTCGTGAAGGGTGGGCTGGATACCCATCCAGATAATATGGTTGATGGTCAACTCATCGCCGAATATGATTTCTTTATCTTCGTCTATGTCGATGAGAGCCGACAGCCCGGCAAACGACAAGCCAAAATAGTAGAGAAAAGTGGAATCCTGGCGGTAACGGAAAGTATTGTCCTCATAGT
>PPYE01598809.1_pt1 | contig 10891 bp, 11 predicted proteins | sample 1559881 | NCBI WGS metagenome assembly PPYE01 (sample SAMN08240022, study PRJNA423297) | Human gut metagenome, whole genome shotgun sequencing project.
ATATTGAACGACTCCATATTCATTCGACTGTTTAATTGATTCAAAAACAAAGACCTTAGCATTGGCTACAGCTTCCGTTTCTGAAAATCCTTTGACTAATTCACTGGCTATGCTGGAAGCAAATGTACATCCTGCCCCTGTATTATTTTTATCTAGAACAGGTTTCTCAAATATTTTATATTCTTTCCCATTGTATAGAACATCTAACGCTTTATTACCATCTAGACGGTTGCCACCTTTTACGACGACAGTCTTAGCTCCCAATTCTTTTAAGCAACTAGCTGCAAGCTTCATATCATCAATAGTATGTATTTTTTTGTCAATAAGAAGTTCTACTTCTGGGAGATTTGGAGTAATGACTGTAACATAGGGGAAGAATTTAACCAATTCATCACGTAGCTGTGAAACCTCAACGTCATGTGTCTCCTTGCAAACTAGAACGGGATCCAATACAATTGGAATTTCTGGACATTTTTTAACAAAGTCTAAGGTTAATTCCGCAATTTCAACATTAGGTAATAAACCAATTTTTATTGCTGAGAAAGGAACATCTTTTAGTGAGTCAAGTTGTTGTTTAAATACCTTACTATCGATTGGAATAACCTCAAAACCATTCTCAGTCATAGCCGTTAGACAGGTAATAGCTACAAAACCATTTTGTTTATTAGTTGTAAATGTCGCTAAATCCGCATGAAGCCCGCCACCACTAAAAATATCATTCCCTGAAATCGCTAATACCAATTCATCACTCATATCGTATCTCCTTCAAATATAAACCATTACCTGCTACGGTTGGTCCCGCAAGATTGCGGTCACGACTTTCCAACACGGTCTTCGCTTGTGAAACTGGCATGCGTCCATTTCCAATTTTCAATAATGTTCCAACCATATTTCTAACTTGCTTATAAAGAAAGCCATTCCCAGAAAAAGCAAAGACATAAAACCCAGTTTTCTCATCGATAGATACACTTGCCTGGGTAATTGTACGCACTTTATTTTCTACAGATGTCCCTGAAGCTGTGAATCCTGTAAAATCATGTGTGCCGACCAATTCCATAGCAGCCTCTTGCATAAGAGCTAGACTTAGAGGGTAGGGATAGTGGATAGCATAATTACGCATCATGGGGTTCTTAGGTCGCCCTGCATCTACTAGGAATTCATAGGTTTTAATATGTTTACTATAACGTGCATGGAATTCCTCCGATACAAGCTCGATACTAACAATGTCAATATCATCTGGACACTGTGTATCTAAACCAAAACGCAGCTTCTCTGGATCCCTCTCCTGAGGTAAATCAAAGTGGATAACCTGTCCATAAGCATGAACACCAGCATCTGTTCGGCCTGCCCCGTGTACAGTTACAGGAATACCACTATTTAGCCGCAAAAGAGTCTTTTCGATCTCTTCTTGAATAGAACGAGCATTTGGTTGCCTTTGAAAACCTGAAAAAAGTGTCCCATCATAAGAAATTGTCGCTTTATATCTAACCATAAAATTATCATATCAGATTTTTTTAAGGATAAAAAGTATGTCAATCATCAACTGACCCCATACAGCTTCCAAAATAAAGAAAAAGACGCTTTTAGCGTCCTTTCTTTATAAATCCTCCAAAACATCTTTTACTTTGTTAAAAAATCCTTTTTTCTGTGGTGCAACCTTTTCATCACCACTTGCTTTTGCGAATGCAAGGAGAGCTTCTTTTTGAGCATTATTCAGCTTCGTAGGAGTTACAATCTTGACAGTAACTAGTTGATCCCCTTGTGAACCTCCACGAAGACGTGGCGCTCCCTTTCCTTTTAGACGGAAAGTTTTACCTGTTTGAGTACCCGCTGGAATAACCATCTCAACATTACCGTGAACGGTAGGTACTTCAACAGTATCACCAAGAGCTGCTTGGACAAAAGAAATGTTAAGTGTATAGTAAATTGTCGATCCATCACGAGTAAATTTATCGCTTGGATTAACATTGATGACTACAAAGAGGTCTCCATAAGGACCACCGTTGAAACCAGCTTCACCTTGGCCTGCAAGACGGATTTGTTGACCTGTTTCAACACCCGCTGGAATCTTGACAGATACTGTATGGCTTTGTTTTTCACGACCTGTTCCACGACAAGTTTGACAAGGATCCTTGATTTCTTGACCTGTTCCGTGACAGACGTCACAGGTTACTTGACGACGCATCATACCAAGTGGTGTTTGTGTATCAACATTGATAACCCCATGACCATGACAGCGACCACAGGTTACAGGACTTGTTCCAGGTTTAGCACCAGATCCTGAACATGTCTTACATGTCACTTCACGATTGTAGTGAATTTCTTTTTCAGCACCAAAAACAGCCTCTTCGAAACTTAGGTTGACACGATACTGAAGGTCGTCTCCTTGACGAGGAGCATTTGGATTGCGAGTAGCACCGCCACCAAAGAAGCTCGAGAAGATATCCTCAAAACCTCCAAAGCCTGCACCACCATCAAAGCCACCAAAGCTACCTTGGCCACCAAAGCCGTTCGCACCGTCTGGTCCGTATTGGTCATAGGCTGCACGTTTTTGGGCATCACTTAGAGTTTCATAGGCCTCTAGAATCTCTTTATATTTTTCTTCCGCACCTGGTTCTTTATTGATATCTGGGTGGTATTTTTTAGATAGCTTACGATAGGCACGTTTAATTTCGTCTTGAGAGGCATCCTTAGATAACCCAAGACGATCATAATATTCGGTATTGTTCATAATTTAAGATACAAAGGGCATCTAATGGAGAAAGCCAAAGTAATAGTTTCGAAGATGGACTACTGGTCCCTCAAAACCATCTATCTTTTTGGCTTGTTCCATAGCCCGTGTTCAACGACGAACACTCTTTGATCCTTTCTATTTTATTTGTTACGAAACGAAGTAAAATATACATTATATTCACTTCACTTATTTAGCGAAAAACAGAGGCTGGTTTGCAACCTCTGGATTTCTTCTTATGCTTTGTTTTTGAACTCGTAAGGTTGAATTGAGCACAGCTTAACTTCTGTGTGAAAAAGAGACGTAGCAGTTTTCGCTTTAGCGAACTACATATAAGGCTACCTTTAGGTGCAATTCTTTCTAGAAACTAAAGCTTCTTCGCCTGATTTCCTATTTTCACTGTGAGATTTTAACAGTCTTTACATCTTACTTTTCAGTAAACTCTCCGTCTACGACATCGTCGCCTGAGTTATCTGTTGCTTGTGCGCCTTCTGCTCCTGCTTGAGCTTGTTGTGCCGCTGCTGCTTGTTCGTAGAGTTTAACTGCCAAAGCTTGGGCTTTTTCGTTAAGAGCTTCCAATTTAGCCTTCATGTCATCAAGATTACCTGATTCTTGAGCTTTCTTAAGCTCATCAAGTGCTGATTGGGCAGCATCACGTTCTGTATCAAAGCCTTTACCTTCTGTTTCTTTAATTGTTTTTTCAGTAGCAAAGATAGCTTGGTCGACTTCGTTACGAAGTTCTACTTCTGCCTTACGTTTTGCATCTGCTTCAGCATTTGCTTCAGCATCTTTCATCATTCTTTCAATTTCTTCATCAGTCAAACCTGAGTTAGATTGGATGACAATTGTTTGTTCTTTTTGAGTTCCAAGATCTTTCGCTTTAACAGATACGATACCGTTCTTATCAATGTCAAATGTTACTTCGATTTGTGGGACACCACGAGGTGCAGCTGGGATATCAGTCAATTGGAAACGTCCAAGAGTCTTGTTATCTGCTGCCATTGGGCGTTCACCTTGAAGAACGTGAATATCAACGGCTGGTTGATTATCTGCTGCAGTTGAGAAGACTTGTGATTTAGATGTTGGAATTGTTGTGTTACGTTCGATGAGTTTTGTGAAGACGCCACCCATTGTTTCGATACCAAGTGACAATGGTGTTACGTCAAGAAGGACAACGTCTTTCACATCACCAGAGATCACACCACCTTGGATAGCAGCACCCATAGCAACTACTTCATCAGGGTTTACTGATTTGTTTGGTTCTTTACCAGTTTCAGCCTTAACTGCTTCTACAACAGCTGGGATACGAGTTGAACCACCAACAAGGATGACTTCGTCAATGTCTGACAAGCTTAAACCTGCATCTGAAAGGGCTTGACGAACTGGAGTTTTAGTACGTTCTACAAGGTCACGAGTCAAATCATCAAATTTGGCACGAGTCAAAGTCATTTCCAAGTGAAGGGGTCCAGCTTCACCAGCCGTGATGAACGGCAAGCTGATTTGTGTTGAAGTTACACCTGAAAGGTCTTTCTTAGCTTTTTCTGCTGCGTCTTTCAAACGTTGAAGAGCCATCTTGTCTGTTGACAAGTCGATGCCGTTTTCTTTCTTGAATTCTTCAACCATGTAATCGATAATTTTTTGGTCAAAGTCATCACCACCAAGTTTGTTGTCCCCTGCAGTAGCCAATACATCAAAGACACCATCACCGAGTTCAAGGATAGATACGTCGAATGTACCACCACCAAGGTCAAATACCAAGATTTTTTCTTCTTTGTCAGTCTTGTCCAAACCATAAGCAAGAGCTGCTGCAGTTGGTTCGTTGACGATACGTTCTACTTCAAGACCAGCGATTTTACCAGCATCTTTAGTTGCTTGACGTTGAGCATCGTTAAAGTAAGCTGGAACTGTGATGACAGCCTTGGTTACTTTTTCACCGAGGTATTCTTCAGCATAACCTTTCAAGTACTGAAGGATCATTGCTGAGATTTCTTGTGGAGTGTATTCTTTGCCGTTAGCAGAAACTTTTTCAGAAGTACCCATCTTAGATTTGATAGAGATTACTGTATCTGGGTTTGTGACTGCTTGACGTTTTGCAGCATCACCAACTATGATTTCACCATTTTTGAATGAAACTACAGATGGAGTTGTACGATTTCCTTCTGGGTTAGCGATGATTTTTGGTTCAGTTCCTTCAAGAACTGCAACTGCTGAGTTTGTTGTACCTAAGTCAATACCAATAATTTTAGACATATGTTCTATCTCCTTAAGCTTTTTCTTTCTAAGCTTTTTTCTTCTTTTCTGATATTTCTTTTTGCAAACCTTCGGCTTGCCTCTTATCTTTTCTCTCATAGTTTATTGTCGTTTCGGACAAGGTTTTTTTAGTTCTCTTTGTATACTACTACCATGGCTGGGCGTAGGATGCGGTCATGGAGTTTGTAGCCTTTCTGGAAGACTTGTGCGATGGTATCCGCCGGATGCTCATCATCTGCAGGCATGGTTTGAATAGCCATATGGAAGTTGTGATCGAACTCGCCGTCTGCTGCGATTTCTTCGATTCCTTCCTCTTTAAGACCATTTATCAAACTTTCCTGTATCATTTCCAAACCTTTTTTAACATCATCAGTCAATCCTTCAACAGCAAGAGCACGTTCAATGTTATCAAGTGATGGGGTAGCTTCCTCTTCTTTTACTTCTTCTTCTTTAATATCTTCAGTCAAGGCATTCACCTCTTTCTATATTTTTTAAAACGTTACGGCTTAAGAAAACTTCGTAATGGTTACTATTGAGATAACGGTAATAATCCGTTAATTTCATAACCAGAACTCGACTGATAACGTTGACTAAACTAACCATGCGACGATAATCCATTTCAATGGGTCCAATCACATGCATGAGTGCCGTCCCACGATAGGGGATCAAGAATTTATGACTCATAACCGTGACATTTTCAAGAGCTTCTTCAGTTGATTCTGCGACCGAAATTTTGGTCACTTCATCATCGGAGATAGCTGATCGAAGCGCAAGAGCCACATGTTGTGGATTATCCAAAAATTGATAAGTTTTCAAATCAGCATAGGCCAGTGATGCAACCTTACCTTCTATAAAAATCAGTTCCTTGAAGAGGTGTGAAAAGATATAATCAAACAAATCTAAAACATTATCTGTTATCTTAAAATACTTTTGCACAATCTGAGGAGTCTCTGTTCTCAATCGGTAATGGATATCTAAGACAGTATTTCCTAAAAACCGTCCCTGAACAAGCTTATGAAAAATTTCCAAATCGCTTGACAAGAAATTCTTTGGAATGGCAAACTGAACTGTCACCGGCTTAGATTCATCTAGAGTCAGAACTGCCAACGCATCGTGATTAGACAGCTGAACAATCTCAAATCCTGTCAGACGCTGTTTGGTCGGTTCCACATCTTGAATCACTGCTGTGCATCCTGTCATTTCTGCCAGCAGCTTTGCCGCCGCATCCAAGATATCTTCAAGTTTAAAGGCTTCAAAGTCGAAGGCCTTGACGACTTGGTAAACATCTTGTTCATCAATCGTATCAAGATTCAAAGAATTAGCAACAAAATACTGGAAACCCGCTCGGCTTGGCATGCGTCCACTAGAGATATGAGCTTTCTCAAGATAACCCATCTTTTCTAACTTAGCCATGTCATTACGAATGGTCGCTGAACTTGAATCAATCGAGTCTTGTAATGCTTTAGAACAAACTGGTTCATGTGTGCGAGTGAACATCTCAACTATCAAATTCAAAATAGCGTTTTGCCTTTGCGTAATCACGATGTCACCTCATTTCTATTTATTAGCACTCTCGTACAACGACTGCTAACTTATGATTCTATTATACACCTAAACTTAAACATGTCAACCCAAAAAAAACAAAAAAATTAGCACTCTTTTTGAAAGAGTGCTAAAAATACATCTAGAGACCTAGAAACATTAAAAAACATCCTTAGGGGTGTTCTAATATCAGCGATCATATTTTACCAAATTATAGGTCTCAATAATAGAAATAAGATGTTTAGTGTAATCAGGATCACTATTAAAACCTGCAGCTTGTAGCTTTTCTGCCGCAACTTTATAACTCGTAGTTCCTGCCACCTCTTTATAGGTTGATTCTCCCCATCTACCTTGGCGTAGTTCTTCTAGATAAGATGACATAGAACTTGACCAGTCTCTAAAAACTGCAAAATCTACTTTTTGATATTGCCATTTGCCTTTACTGTAAACATTATCCTTTAGATAGATATGTTCTTGTCCTGGCCGAGCAGGGAGACTGTAGATATTATGGTATTTAACAGATAAGAGACTACTACCATAGTTCGACTCATATGCGGCTTGGCTAAGGAGAATCGATGCAAGGACACCATAGTTTTTAGACATTTTTTGTGCTGTTGGCGCTAAGTTTTCAATAAACCCTTTCTGCGTATAGGAAACCTTTACCGTACGAGCATTATCAACTGTAGATGCATGAAGAATCAGCGGTAAGAGAATCCCTAAAGCGAAAACAGCAACTAAGATTATAAAGGCTTTTAGTTTAAAACGTCGTCTCACTTAGTTTTCTCCTTTAATAGTACCAAATATTCTTCCAAAGTAAGATTATGTTCAGTCATGTACTCTGCTGATTCTTTACCAACGTAGCGGAAATGCCAATCCTCATACCCCACACCTGTTGACGATGTCTTACCATCTGGGAAACGAAGAACAAAGCCATACTTTGGCGCTATTTTTTTGACCTTAGCCACAGTAGCTGGATCTGCTTCATCTAAGCTGTCTACAGTACTCATGTCAATCGCAAGACCTGTCTGATGCTCACTAGCACCCGGTGGTTGTGAATAAGTCTGAACCTTCTTCTCTGCCTGGGACTCTGTCAAAGTCGGATCATCAGCCATTTCCTGCTGAACATAACTGTTATAAAGTTCTGTCTGATAGGCAACACTACGATAACCCGAAATCAAATGATAGCTTGGATTAATTTCTTGAGCTGCTGCTAAAAATTCTTCAACATTTTTCGCAATTCTCGCATCTACAGAAACACCATATACGTTAACAAGCTCAGGATTAAGCTCTTTAGACTTATTATCTCGATTTACCAAAAGCAATTTCCAGTCTTTAGGCAATACATCAGGTAGTCCTTTTGTATCCTTGCTTTGAGTCGAATCAGTAATTTGCTTACTATTTTTTGTTACTGACGATCCATTGGTTTGTTGGACCGTACGACTGACACCAAATACTGAATAAAGTCCTGCTGTAACTAAAAGAATTGCAGTCAAGACGCCACTGATAACCAAAAACCAATTGGTTTGCTTTTTCGCCTGACGGCGACTCGGATAGCTATTTTTTACCATTGTCTTTTTCTATTATCTCTCGTCCAACCTGACGATAAGTCATATCGCCAAGTGTTTCCAATGTGAATCTACCATTTTCATAAGCAACGACAGTAACCGAACCGTTGTCCAATGGAGGATGCTCGAACTCATGACCCCTCCTTCTTTCCGTCATTTTGAACTCATTATAGCACAAATCCACCTGACTATCTAGCTAGCGAAATCATCAGAAAATGCCTTACCAATCCGGTAAAGCACTTATCATCCGTTTAGTTTTTAAAGCTGTGAACAGGGGCTGGGATTTGGCCACCACGCGCAATGAAGTCCGCCGATGAAGCTTTGTTTACCTTCATTACTGGTGCATAACCAAGAAGACCTCCAAGTTCCAACATGTCCCCTTCCTTACCATAAGGAATAATACGAACAGCTGTTGTTTTCTGATTAATGACACCAATAGCCGCTTCATCGGCAATCATGGCCGCAATTGTTGTATCTGGCGTATCAGCAGGAATGGCAATCATGTCTAGACCAACAGAACAGATAGCCGTCATGGCTTCCAATTTTTCAAGGTTGATATGCCCAGATTGAACTGCTGCAATCATTCCTTCATCTTCAGAAACTGGGATAAAGGCACCTGACAAACCACCGACCTGGTTACATGCCATGATACCACCTTTTTTAACTTGGTCATTAAGAAGAGCTAGAGCCGCAGTAGTACCATGCGTACCAACAACTTCAAGCCCCATGGCTTCAAGTACACGAGCTACCGAATCACCTACTGCTGGAGTTGGTGCAAGAGACAAGTCTACAATACCAAACTCGACACCTAGACGTTCGCTAGCCATTTGACCAACCAACTGCCCTACACGTGTGATTTTAAAGGCAGTTTTCTTAACTGTTTCAGCTAAAACATCAAAACTTTCACCTGGAACCTTCTCAACAGCACGTTGCACAACACCAGGACCTGAAACCCCAACATTGATTACAACGTCAGCCTCACCAACACCGTGGAAGGCACCTGCCATAAATGGATTATCTTCAACCGCATTAGCAAAGACAACCAATTTACCTGGACCCATTGGATCTGCCTCAGAAGCCTCTTTAATGATACGTCCCATATCACGTACCGCTGTCATGTTAATACCAGTTTTTGTTGAACCAATATTAACAGATGAGCAGACAAAATCAGTCTCAGCAAGCGCACGTGGGATAGAATCAATAAGAATCTCATCACCTTTTTGGTAGCCCTTTTGAACTAATGCAGAGAAACCACCAATAAAGTTAATGCCAATTTCCTTAGCTGCACGGTCTAGTGCCCTAGCAAACGGTACATAATCTGTCGCATCTGTCGCCGCACCGATAATTGAAATCGGAGTAACAGAAACACGTTTATTAACAATCGGAATACCAAGTTCAGCCGCAATTTCGTCACCAACAGCTACCAAGTTCTTAGCCTTAGAAACAATCTTGTTGTATACCTTTTCTGCTGCCTTATCAATATCTGAATCGATACAGTCTAGAAGTGAAATTCCCATGGTGATAGTACGAACATCAAAGTTCTGCTCCTCAATCATAGCAATGGTTTCTGTAACCTGTTTAATATCCATTTTCAACTACCCCTATCTTATAAGTTGTGCATAGCATCAAAAATCGCTGAGCTTTGGATATTGATTTTGACGTTTAATGATTCACCAAAAGCTTCTAATTCAGCACGTAGGTGTGTAAAATCTTTCTTATCTTCCGATGATACAACCGCCATCATGGTAAAGAATTCATCAAGGATTGTTTGAGTGATATCATCAATATTCAAACCAAGTTCTGCGATCTTAGTCGCAACACCTGCAACAATACCCGCTTTATCCTTACCTACAACTGTAATAATCGCTTTCATGAGAAGCCTCCATCATTTTATTTTATATAATTTTAGCATATTTTGATTAAAAACGCTATTTTTTATAGAAATTACACCTTTTTTATTGAAAAAAACGAATGTTTCTACAACATTTAACCAGTATCGTTTATAAAATTCAGTCTCTATCAATTCAACAACTTGTGGATAAACTTGTTAACAAGTAAAACAATACAATTCTAATAAAACCTTGAAAAATCAAGGTTTAACACTGAGAACAGACTTATCCACACCTGTGGATAAGTCTGTTGGTAACTTGTCGATAAAGAAAAATATCGCCAAATTTTAGCGATATCTTAGCTTTATTTCCATTTTAGATTAACATGAGCATTCATTTCTTTATAGGCAGTATCTATACGCTCTTTAGTTTCTTCATCTAGTTTATTTCTGTATTTTCTACCTTTAATGAAATCCTCTAAAATATAGGTTTGATAAGTATATAAAGGATATCCCTCTGGCGAAATTGTTCCAATAACCGTAACGTCAGCCTCTTTTTCAGCACGCTCAATCTCTACTTTCATCCGTTTTTCATCAAGATTCGACAAATGATTCGCAATCTCTTTTTCGGTCAGATTTGACTCCAAGCCATTGAAACCATAGGCATAAGAAAGTATTGCCACCTTGATGCCATTAACATTCTTGATAAACAGAGGCGCCTTATCACGCACAGGATTTTCATAAACACCAACAGGGTCAATGCCCACCTCTTTAAATGCATCGGCTGTTGTAAAAGCTCCCTCTAAACCAGAGTCCAAAATATGATTATGGGCCAAATCCATAACATCATAGCCGGCATCACTAATAACTGCCGTCACTGATTGAGGAGCATTAAACAGAGGGTAGCCTGACAAAGGATAATCAGGATTGATAGTTCCCTCAAAATCACCCAAGACCAAATCAGCCTGCTTTAAC
>PPYE01294411.1_pt1 | contig 10890 bp, 10 predicted proteins | sample 1559881 | NCBI WGS metagenome assembly PPYE01 (sample SAMN08240022, study PRJNA423297) | Human gut metagenome, whole genome shotgun sequencing project.
GACTTACAGGCTTCCTTTTGATTCTTCTGTCCCAGATACTGTCCGGCCACCACCGCGCCGCCGGTTGCAAGGGCGGCAAATACATTGATCAGCAGGACCATGATCTGATCTACCAGCGATACGCCGGAGACGGCTGCCTCGCCCACGCTCGCAATCATAATAGAATCCGCCATGCCAACAAGTACTGCAAGAAGCTGCTCGATGACCAACGGAATAATTAATGCAAGCAGCGCCTTATTGTCGAATAAGTAGCTGCTTCTGTCAACTCTTTTTTTCATTTTCTTCTCCATAATAAAAACTCCTCATCGTAAATTATACGACAGGGAGTTTCATTACACAAGCATCACTTTGCTTATGCAGCGACATATTTTTCTATATCCTTCCAGAGGTCATCACATTCTTCTTCATAGACTTTCAACTCAATCTCATTTTGAAAACCGAGATTCATGAGTCCCAGCAGAGATTTCGCGTCGACGATATAACGGCCGCGCTTCATGTCCATGTCATAAGGATATTTTTCGACCTTTCTTACAAATTCTAATATATCGCTTGGATTTTGAAATACAACGATTCTTTTGCTCATAACAATCTCTCCTTTTTCGTTATGAACATCTTAGCATAATCTCCCATCCCTCCAAGGTGGAAATTTTTTAAAAAAGTAGAAATTTTTAACGGTTTTTTCCGGATTTTGCCTGTTTTTGTCCTTAACTGTTCTTCTTCCGGTACTCTGCCGGAAGCATCCCTACTTCATCCTTGAACACTTTGCTCATATACTTGGGATCAGAGTACCCAACCATATCCGCGATCTGATTGAGCTTAAGCGTTGACTTTAACAGCAATTCCTTTACATTTTCAATGCGGTATTTACGGATCGTCTCGGTAAATGTCCTGCCGGTCTGCTTCTTAAACTGGGTGCTTAGGTATTCTTCGGACACATGCAGCTTGGCAGCCACTTCCTCCAAGGTGATTCCCTGGTTATAGTACTCCTGGATATGCTGTATGGCCTTCTGGACCAGCAGGCTTACGCCATCTTCCCCGATATTTTTCAAGGACAGATTTTCAAAAAATGTAAGAAATGCTTCTTCAATATCCTGCCAGAATATTGCGTCGGATATGGACGTAATCATATTCTGCATAGACACGGATGACTCCAGTTTCCCTGATTCCTTTGCCACGTGCAGCAGGCTCATCATATAGCGGCTGCATGCTTCTTTCATATCCTGGGGCGTGCACGCTCCCTCCCTGCAGTATTCCCGGAAGCGGCGCAGAATGCTTAAGAACTCTTTCCGGTCGCTATCCGCCACCGCCTCCTTCGTCTGCACCTCGATGTCAATAGGGTACTTGATCGGATAGGTCTGGGTCGCGTCAATCAGCCTCTTGCTGATCAGCGTCCCTCTGTCAAAGAAAAGGTTCCACTCCAGCACGCTGTCCATCTCCAGAATCGCTTTCCTTATATTCAAGAGTCCCCGGCAGTTCCCCCAGGCGCAGCTGAGCCGTCCGGGTATCTGGCTTCCAAGCATCGGGACCACCGTCTTTTTAAAATATTCTTTTATTTTATCCTGGTCTTCCAACTGGTACAGAATGACGACAATCGAGCCCTTTTCCTGGAATTCGATAACGTAGACATGGAATTCATTGCTGTGAATACCTACTTCTTCCATGGTCCGGCGAACCATCTCATGGTAGCGGTCATAATTATCGCTTAACCCAATGCCAAATATGGCAATCTGCTCGTCCCCCCTGATTCCATACCGCTCGGTAATCATGTCAGCCAGTTTCCCGTCTTCATCCAGCTGGCCTGTTATGGCGTTCAGAAAGATATATTCCAGGCTGAACAGCTGCTCCTTGCTCTGTTCTTTGGAAATATTCACCTCTGCCTGTTCCAGGGCCTTCTTAAGTTCCGCAATCTTGATCGGCTTCAGCAGATAGTTCTCGATTCCCAGTTCAATGGCCCTCTGCGCATATGCAAAATCCGAATAGGCGCTCAGGACGATAGCCTTGCACTCTATGCCTTCCTCCCGCACAATGGAGAGCATGGTAAGCCCGTCCATATCCGGCATGCGGATATCCAGGATTACCAGGTCCGGCTTCTCTTTGCGGATCAGTTCCAGCCCTTTTTTGCCGTTTTCTGCCTTTCCTACCAGTTCATAATTCTCGTTAATCTTCTTCAGAATCTTGCTCATGCCTTCCCGGATCGGCGCTTCATCTTCTATTACCGCAATTCTCATTGGCCCTCCTCCTTTCTGCCTTCTTCGTCTGCCTGCCTATGAGGGCTGACTACAGGGATAAACAGATGCACCTTCGTGTACTTGCCCAGCGCGCTCTCAAAATATAGGTCCGCCTGATCTCCATAATATAGGTTCAGGCGCTTTCTCACGTTGACGATTCCCATGTGCTCTCCAGAATCTTTTTCATCTGCTTCATTTTCGCTGTCATTAAGCCTCTGTAAGACGTCTTCCGGAATTCCGCGGCCATTGTCCTTTACGATGATGTGCATCTGGCCTCCTGCCGATCTCATGGTAATCCCCAGTTTCAGTTCGCCTTCTTTCTGCTTCAGGCCATGCCGGATCGCATTCTCTACAAATGGCTGCAGAAGCAGTTTGTGGATTCTGTATCCGTATAGTTCTTCCGGCACCTTTACTTCTACCTGGAGTTCTCTTCCAAGTTTCGCCTTCTGTAGCAGGATGTACATTGCAAGCCAGTGCAGTTCCTGTTCAATCGAAGTCTCTGCCCCTGCATTCTTAACCGTATATCTTAAGATATCCGCCAGGGCTCCTAACATTTCGCTGATTTCGAATTCTCCCAGTTCAATGGCCTTCCAGTTGATGGTATCCAGCGTATTATAGAGGAAATGCGGATCTATCTGGGCTTCCAGCGCGGATAGTTCCGCGTTTTTCTGCTCAACCACCGCCTCTTTGACCTGATTGATCAGGCTGTCAATATGGCCCACCATTTCATTGAATCCCGAACTAATCTTGCGCACCTCTACCGTCATATTCTCGGTAACAGGTACCCGTGCCTGGAAGTTTCCCTGTTCCGCCTGGCTCATGGCATCTGCTATCTGGTCGATCTCCTTAAGGTACGGCCTGGTCAAAGAATACGTCAGCGCCATCAGTAGTAGGATTGCGCCTACTGCTATGAATATCCAGAACAGGATCTGCTCCTTTAAAGTCTGGTGATATAGCCTCAGGGACTGGGCATTACAGATCGTAAATCCACTCATTTCATTCATTTTCCTGGTGTAGCGGAATTCTTCGTCCTTCGCCGCATCCAACTTCTTTCCACATTTATCTTCCTCGTACGCTGCTATGATCTTCTCCTTCTGAAGTAGGTAGATGTCGGCGTTCTGCCCAGCATCCAGAACCGGCTCCAGCACATCCGTATTAATGCTTAGAATCACGGTTCCTATGGACTTATGGATATCCCGGTAGTCTACGAATTCCCGGATGATCTGGAACATATAGACCTTATCATTCCCCGACTCTATAGGCTGTCCCACCCCCCGGTACAAGGCCCCCTTTACTACCTCAGGCGCCCTTATCTTGTCCGCCCAGCTGCTGCTTACGGAGGAGGCTGATAGCCTGTCATAAAAGATGACCTGATTTTCCTCTGTAATAATGGTAATTCCCTCTATGCCGTCATTTCGGTTACATATATGGCTTAATTCATGGCGTATCCTGCTGCTGTTTACTTCCAGGGTATCCTTCTTCTGATTGATATCTTCCACGATTCCAATTATCTCATCATCCGTGCACAAGTCATACAAAAGCGTATCGTACTTATCCAATATCATATCCAGGCTCTGGTCCGCCCGGTTCAGATTGTTGTCAATCTGCATCTGTATATTCTCGTTCAGGCTGCTGCGCAGCCTGTATTGGGATATCAGGGCAAACAGGACGATGGGGATTCCGGTAGCCAGTATGAAGATCGGCAGCAGGCGTCTTCTAAGCGTCATCTCTCTTCTCATTGTCCACCCTCCCTGATCTTCTGTATGCTATCCGCCGCTTCCTCTAATATTATGCGCTCATCTTCCTCGCCGATAATAGAATGCTCAAGGGCAGACACTACCGTTCTCGTAATATCCGGCCATTGATAGGTAAATTCTCTGGTTCTTGCGCAGGAAAGCATTCCGATGAACTTATGCAGAACCGCGTCTTCCTGAAACTGTCCATCTAAAATGTCCTTTCTGGCCGCCATATAGCCCAAATCATCCATATACCCGGCCATCCTGTCCTTGTCGCTTATATAATTCAGGAATTCGATTGCCGCGTCCTTTCCTTTGCCGTCCGTCACTCCGAAGATCTCTCCCCCGAGAACCGTCACCTTATCGGAAATGGACGGGATATCCGTAACATCAAACGCAAGATTGGGATTGATCTTGCGGATATACTCCACCTGCATAGGATTGCCGATCATCATGGCAATATTGCCTTTTGCGAACTGCTGGGCAAGATCCTTATGGGTCAGGCTGATGCTCTGCCGGCTTACGACGCCATCTTCGGTAAGATCCCGGAACAGTTGGAATGCATAGGCGCTCTCCCGGGAGTTCAGGCAGTCCACATCCCCGCCCATAGACCACAGTACCGGAAGGAATGAATACATGCTCTCTTCACTCTCCAGGGCCGGCTGGGCATACCCATAGACTCCATCTGCTGTCAGCGCCTTTGCCGTATCGTAGAATTCCTGCCACGTAGCCGGCGGATTTAATCCGCGCTTTGCCAGCATTTCTTCATTATAAAATAAGGCGACACAGTTCACTCCAAATGGAAGCCCTTTGATCCGCCCTCCTTCCTCGCATGGCGCCAATGCCTCCGGCAGATAGTCCTCAAGCCCTTCGATCTCATCCGTCAGATCCGCAAAGGACTGCGTATGCTGGAAGAATTGGAAGTCTGCCGAATCTACCAGCGCAATATCCGGCATGGTTCCCTCATACATGCTAAGCGCAAGTTCCTTCTTAAAATCCGCGTCCGGTATATATCTGGTGGTCACCTCTATATCATCCTGGGAATGGTTGAATTCATCAATCAGATCCCCCAGCACTTTCTGCTGGTAAGCCATATCCCAGTAATACCATAGTTCTATCTGCTGCTCCTCATTCTGCTTTATCTTTTCTTCCTTCCCGCAGCCGCCAATGCCGGCCGCCGCCAGGGATACCGCCAGCATTGCTGCCAATGCCGCAGACAGGAATCTTATCTTGTCCCTCAAGTCTTTTCCTCCTGTAGTATCGCTATCACCAATAGTAGTCCCTACATTTTAACATATTGACCGCCTGCGGACAAATTTTTTCCTGGCATTGCTTCTTCCGTGCTTATAGCAGGGCAGAAAAAAAGAAGGAGATTTGCGCAATCTCCCACTCCTTCTCAGATACTCGTTCCGACTGCATCCTGCCCATGCTGATGCAGATACTTCTCTCTGGTAGCCATGCCTCCTCGGATGTGCCGTTCCGACTTATTCATGTCCAACACCTTGCGTGCCTCGGCAGCAAGAGACGGATTAATCTTCAATAAGCGTTCCGTTACGTCCTTATGTATGGTAGACTTGCTAACTCCGAACGCCTTGGCTGTCTGCCTTACAGTGGCTTTGTGCTCAATGATATAATATGCTATTTCTACTGCCCTCTCCTCAATATAATCCTTCATATCAATAACCCCTGCATAGTTTGTTTTTTACAATCTATGCAGGGATCAGAAAGCTTATTCGCAATTTAGAGTATCTGTTTAATCTTCTCTTTTGTCATCCAAGAAAAACTACCGGAATCAATTGATGGTTACTTTTTACATTTTGATATTCTGTTTTTATATAAAATTGACTATTGTATCATTATGTCGATTGCAGTCCACCTCATCCAATACATGGATTGCCGATATAATATGATATATTGCATAATATGCTCTATTATTGGCTCCTCTGTATTCAGGAATTTCAAACAGTGCTTTCGCCGATTTTAAATCTTCTTTTTTCCGGTATTATAAACATGCTGCACGATATAGCGTCACCCCTTCTCGACTAACATTTTTATAAAATGGATAAGACTCCTGCCATTTTAAAAATAGTTCCTTGCTTTTTGCGATCGGCTTAATATCTATATCATGCTCCATATTAAAGTCAAATGTTATCTCTGACAACTGCTGTCGATATTTCTTAAGTTCCATCTCATCCAGATTAAGAAGAATCATAATGTCAACATCCGAAAACTCATCATAAACTCCTCGAGCATAAGAGCCATATAAAATAACAGCGTTTAGATGATTTCCATATATAAAAAATATCCTCCGGCATGCCCTAAGGGCAATCTGCCGCAGGATATTGCATTTCTTGCTCTATCCGATTCCTCCAAAGAAGATTCCAAGCACATACACCACCAGGGTAATCCCTACGAATACATACTTCGTCACCGGCTCGAACCATTTTCCCAGAGGCTTTTTCGCCCCGGTCTCCACCTGCTCTCTCGCAAATCCCTTCGGACATACCCAGTAGAAGATGATTCCCGCAAGAAGCGCGCCAAGCGGAATGATGTAGATCGATACCGCATCCATCCACGCGCCTACGGAGTCCCCGCTCTCAATGAAGACACCCACTCCCGCGGATACTGCCGCAACAATGGCCACCGCTGCCTTCCGGGACAGTTTGACTTGCTGCTGCAACGCCTCGATAGAAGTCTCGAACAGGTTCATCAGCGAAGTCAGAGCCGCAAAGAGCACAGCCACGAAGAAGATTACGGCAAACACCTCGCCAAATGGCATCTGCTGGAACACTGCCGGAAGGGAAATGAACATCAGCGGAGGGCCGCTGGCAACATCCAGTCCGAACGCAAATACTGCCGGTATCACCACCACGCCCGCCAGAAGCGCGGCACAGGTATCAAAGAAGGCCACGTTCTTCGCGCAGCTGACGACGTCCACATCTTTCTTTAAGTAACTTCCATACACAATCGTGCCGGATCCTGCCAGCGACAGGGAGAAGAAGGCCTGTCCCAGGGCATATACCCAGGTCTTGATATCCCCCAGCTGCTCCCATTCGGGTACGAACATATAGCGGTACCCTTCCGCCGCGCCCGGCAAAGTTGCCACCCGAATCAGAAGGATAATGAAGAACAAGAAGAATACGGGCATCATAACCTTGTTCATCTTCTCGATTCCCTTCGTTACTCCTAAGGCCATGACCAGGAAGGTAAGCGCCAGGCCCAGCATCTGCCATCCCACGCTTCCAAAATCTACCGCCAGCCCTCCAAAATAGGCCCCCATATCTTCGATCTTCGTCAGGCTTCCGGTAACCGCGCTGCTTAGATACTTTAAAAACCACCCCACCACGACAGAATACCCAATGGCAATGCCAAGGGAGCCAATCACCGGTATCATCCCGATGGCCTTCCCCCACTTCTTTCCCTTTTCTCCAAATCGCATCCCCATCGCATTGGAAAAGGCCCCCAAAGGCCCTGTCTTCATGCTCCTGCCAAACGCCATCTCCCCGATCACGCCGGAAAATCCCAGCAGGATTACAAATATAAAATACGGGATTAAGAATGCCGCGCCGCCAAATTTGCCGGTTCGATATGGAAACATCCAGATGTTTCCCATGCCTACCGCAGATCCGATGCAGGCCACGATAAATCCCAGCCTGGTGCGAAACTCATCTCTCCCTTTTTCATTCCCTCTCGACATCATCTCTCTCCAATCGTTTTGTTCTATAGGAAAGCCCTTTCTCCTCGCAAAAAACCCTTGCATAGCCGATTTCTTTAGTCTATGCAAGGGGTCTTTATATGTCTTTACTTCCTGAAACTACCAGCGGCTTATTTTGAAGCAACCTGCACGCAGTGCTCTGTCAGCCATTCTTTCACCATGTTATTCAGTGCAATCTCTTTTAGATCTTCCTCGGATGCTGCTTCCTTAACTGCTTTGATATCTTCATATCCGTACGCGTCCGCAATCTTCTTCAACTGCTTCTCGTACTCTTTATCATCCATTTTGATCTTTTCTTTGTCCGCGATGGCATCCGTCACCAGCTGCTGCTTGACACTTGATTTGGCTGCTTCGTCCACCTGGGCCTCGAAATCTTCTACTGAACTTCCCATCTGCTCCTTAAGGAATGTCTCGTAATCTGTCTGATAATACTCCGCTGCCGTTTTATACTGCTCGACCAGGGAATCAGAGATTTCTTTTACCTTTTTCTTCGGATACTTCTTCACCTTCGTGTTGTCCAAAACTTTTTGCCATACCTTCTGGGTCAGCGTATCCTTGTAAGTGGTCTGGGCATCATCTTCCAGCTGCTTTTTTACTTCCTTCTTATACTCTTTTACATTCTTTGATTTCTCAGAAACCGTCTTTACAAACTCATCGTTCAGTTCCGGCACCACCTGCTCGCTGATGGACTTCACCGTAATGGTAAATACTACCGGCTTCCCTGCATATTCCGTTTTATTGTAATTATCCGGGAACTTGCCCTCCCAGTCATAGGTATCTCCGATGTTATGGTCCACAACGCTGTCCTCAAATCCCTCAATAAACTGGCCGGAACCTATGGTCAGAGGGTAGTCTGTTCCCGATCCGCCTTCAAATTCTACTCCGTCAATCTTTCCTACGAAGTCAATATTCACCGTGTCCCCGGACTTCACCGCCCGGTCTGTGATATCATTAGTGGTTGCATTGGTCTGAAGCGTTGCCTGGATTGCATCTTCCACGTCTTTATCCGTAATCTCGTCCGGCTTGCTGACTTGATCAACTTCTACTCCTTTATATTGGGATATATTCAGGCTGTCTGTCTCCAGTCCCTTGCTCCCTTCGCAGCCTGCCAGCATCATGGATGCAACAAGTATTCCTGTTAATAGCACTACAATTTTCTTCTTCATTTTACACCTCTTATTATACTTTCCGTTAAATCACACTATTATGTTATAGCACATTTAACAGAACTTTCAAAGCATTTTCACACATATTTCACTCTTTATTAAGAATCTGCCCTGCCGGTTACAGCACAGGGGAGAGCAGCCTGCAGAACTGTTCTTTGATTCGAATGAGCAGATTGCGCTGCTCATACTTCTTTCTTGTCACCAGAGTGCTCTTGGTAATATCGTTCTCAAATGCCTCCATCACAATTACCAGGGCATCCGCAATATCATCATCCGGTATGAAATACGGAGTCTGAATGTAGATGCTTTTCCTTGCCATATGAATCAGTCTCAGATAATTGTCACGAATCTCCTGGCTTCTGGAATCCGGGCCGCTTGATATGATCTGAATAGGGTCGCGCCCGTTCCGGATATACGTAGGAATCTCAAAAATCCGATCCTCCAGAAACAGATTTTCCTTAGCCGCGTAATTCCAGTCCAGCACAAACCGTACTGCCAGGGAAGTGACTGCCGAGCCTTCGATGCAGATGTGAGTATCCCGCCAGTATCCGAACTTCTTATCCTTCCCCACATACTCTCTTCCAATATTGAATCCGCCCACGAACCCGATTCTTCCATCTATAACCACGATCTTCCTGTGGTTCCGGTAATTCACGCGTAACTGGAGCTGGCCGAAGATCGCCGGAAAGAATTCCGCCACCTCGATGCCTGCTTTCTCAAGGCGCATCCAGACCGAGTTACGCATCCCTCTACATCCCATGCTGTCAAACAGCACCCGGACTTCGACTCCCTGCCTCGCCTTCCTGACCAGCACTTCTTCTATCTCCTGCCACAGTTCATCATTACGGATAATATAGTATTGCAGATGGATGTAGTTTCTCGCATGCTCCATCTCCGTAAGCAGTGCATTAAACTTCTCCCGTCCATCTGTATAAATTCTGATATCGTTATTATCCGTCAGTACTGCTTCTCCTTCGTTCAGGTTATATAAGATCAGGCTTTTGAACCGCTCAAGCTCGGGATCCCGAAGCCTTAATTTCTTACGATAGATAGATTCCTCCTGCCGCCGGACAGCATATTTGATCTCTCCTTCAATCTCCTTCATCTTGAACATCCGGTCCTTGCGGAAATTCTGCCCCAGCACCAGATACAGCACAAATCCCAGCACCGGTATAAAGTAAAGCAGCAAAAGCCACGCCCACACCGTCGTAGGATTCCTCCGCTGAAAAAATATGATCAGCAGCGCAAATATGATGTTAATAAGAAACAGATGGTCAAGTATCCACCAGTATACGGTTCCAATTCCCTCCGTCACAGTATGAAGCATGCTACTCTCCTTAAAAATCTCGTTATTTTATCTATTATACCGTTTCTTGCCGGAAAAGTAACCCCAAAATCTCAAATCTCTTGCACTTGCGTTCAAAGAATGGTACAATGTAGTTCGTGTAAAATAGATTTTTAGGAGGTTCGCCGTGAAGACGTTAACGATTGTATTGCTTGTTATTTTAGTCGTTTTAATCATTGCTTGCATCGTATTGTATTTCTTAGGAAAAAGAGCAGAGAAAAAGCAGGCCGAACAGCAGGAGCAGCTGGCTGCCGTCGCACAGACCGTGTCCATGCTTATCATTGATAAAGGCAAGATGAGGCTTAAGGAAGCCGGGTTCCCAAGTATTGTCGTAGAAGGTACGCCAAAGTATCTGCGCCGCTCTAAAGTTCCTGTAGTAAAGGCTAAGGTAGGCCCGAAGGTAATGACATTGATGTGCGATGCTCAGGTATTCCCATTGATTCCCGTCAAGAAGGAAGTAAAGGCTACCGTAAGCGGTATTTATATTACCGCGGTCAAAGGATTAAGAGGGCCATTAGAGACTCCTCAGAAGAAGAAAGGCTTCTTCGCAAGATTAAGAAACAAATAAGGACAAGCCACATAAAAAGCATTGGATCTTACCGGTCCAATGCTTTTATATTCATCTCGATATTGCAGTCTGCCACCATCTCTCCATTGACATCCAATTCGTAATTCACATGGACATCTATGATTTTTTCCT
>PPYE01433672.1_pt1 | contig 10890 bp, 9 predicted proteins | sample 1559881 | NCBI WGS metagenome assembly PPYE01 (sample SAMN08240022, study PRJNA423297) | Human gut metagenome, whole genome shotgun sequencing project.
CGCCTCTCCACTTAAAACTTCATATTTTCCTACATAGAGGCCTTTTTGTGCTGTCCGCACAATCTGGAGCAGTTCAAATCACCGCTGTGGACTTTTTCCACATCAAATGGCGCATTCAGATAAGTTTCGTAATCTTTCCCCACTTTCTCCATGAGGTTTCTATATGCCAGCAACGCCCCCTGATTGTTCCAATGAGAATCCCGCTGGAAATATAGAACTTCCTCTTTTTCCTGAAAGGCTTCATACAGATCAATGTAGGAGCTGAAAGCGTTCAGTCAGCATCTCTAGATTGCTTTCATCCCCTTTTTGATAATAATAGGGCATGTTTTCATCATACAGACTGTTCTTATTGGGCGGCACCATAAGATAAAAAGCACAGCCCTGCTCCTGCACATAGTTCTGTATGAGTTTCAGATTGTGGAGGATGGCGTTCATTTCTCTTTCCGAAAACAAATTGGTTCCCTGATAATCGGCTGTGGTTCCACTGAAATACAGCCAATCGTTTTTTCCCAGAACCACCTGATCTGTTGCACTGCTTTGGATTACATGGCTTCGCAGCAAGGCATTTGCCGTGACCCAATACTGACGCAGTGCAAAATGATCCTCAAAATAGGCTCCCATTTCACTTAGATACTCATGATTCCATCCTTCCTCGGTTTTCAGCGAAGGAAAGGAAGCCAATTCTGTATTTTCGGTGGTTTCGTCGCTTCTCCAAAACAACATGCCTGCAAAGGGAAAAACCAAGAACACCCATACGGCTATGATAAATATCAAATATTTCTTATGTTTCATTTTGCAAAGCCCCTAAAATCTAAAATAAATAAATGGATTATATGTTCCGCTGGACAAACTCAGCATACAAAGAATCAGCAACACAAAACTTGCCATATAGCTGAAGTATACTGCTGGTTTCCGCAGATTTTCCCGTGCCAGACAAGCCTCCGCAGCTTTGGGAAGCAATGGCGCACTGCCAAACACTGCCACCACCAAGGTCACAAGGAATATAGGTGTCAACTGCTCCCAAACTATCGCCATCTGCAAAGAGGAAAATTCCCAACCGCTAAACATAGTGCCGATCATGAACATTCCCTGTCCAAAGGTATCCGCACGGAACATAACAAAGCCCACGCACACAACAAGCAATGCGTAAATATGTGCCAGAACCTTCGGCAGTTTTTTTACAGGACACACCTGTTCAAAGAGCAGAAATACGCCATGCCATAAACCCCAGAGCACAAAAGTCCAGTTTGCGCCATGCCACAAACCCGTTGAGAAAAACACAATCATTTTATTCAGGCAAGTGCGTGCCTTTCCTTTCCGATTGCCACCCAAAGGGATATACAAATATTCCTTAAACCATGTGGACAAGGAAATATGCCATCTTCTCCAAAATTCCTGTATGTTGGCTGAAATATAAGGATAACGGAAGTTTTCCAGAAAACGGAACCCAAAAATATGCCCCAAGCCGATTGCCATATCACTGTAACCGCTGGAATCGAAATAAATTTACAGCATATAAGCAATAGCGGCAATTCATGCGGAGAGAATGTTCAATTCTCCTGCACCAGCGGCAAACAGCGCATCTGCTGTAACTGCCATGGTGTTAGAAATCAGGACTTTTTTGGAAAGACCTATAATAAATCTTCTGAGACCTTCCGCAATTTCTTTCACATCCGTATTTCGATTGTCAATCTGTTCCTGTATATCATGATACTTTACAATAGGCCCAGCAATAAGCTGCGGGAAAAAGGAGATATAAAGCATCACATTCCAAAGATTTTTCTGTGGCTCCACTTCTCTGCGGTAAACATCAATGACATAGGATAACGCTTGGAAGGTAAAGAAAGAAATACCAATGGGCAAAGCCAGACCAACCAAGGATATTCCACTGCCGCAAAGTTGGTTGACAGTCTGTACCATCATATCCAGATACTTAAATACCACCAACAAACCAATATTGATAATCACCGCAATGGCAAGAATCCATTGTTGTTTCTTTTTATTTTCCGTTCCCAACAGTCTGCCAAAAATATAGTTTATGATGATGCTGGCAATCATCAGCAATACATAGACCGGCTCACCATAAGCATAAAACAGCAGACTCACTGCGATAAGCAAAACATTTCGGATACGCAGTGTCGGAAGCAGATAATAAAGCGCCAGTACCACCGGCAAAAAAATACATAAAAATGTCAGTGAACTAAATACCATATCTTTCTGCCCTACCTATCGCACGTATTTGATGACAGGACTGTTTGCCGGCTGCATATAGAAATTATATCTAGGCGCTTCGTCCTGCATATCTGGATCGCAAATATATGTAGCGCCGTCTTTGGTGATTTCCACCCAGCCATGCGGGCCATAACCACCAGCCGCCATGGCAACTTTCCCTTCTACATATTTTGCATCATATCCTAAACCTTTGGCGAGCTGATAAAACGCACCAGCGTAGCAGAAACAGTTACCCTGATGATTTTCAAATGCCAATACTGCATACCACTGATCTGCTGTGTAGCCATCCTTTGGTTCCACAGGAATAGGCAGCTTTTTATAAGAAACATTGTCCACAACCCATTTATAGCATGCATAGAGGTCATGTCCCACCTGATCGTATACATCATTGACATGGTTGCTGATGCGAATCTGTGCTTCACTGCCTTCAATGGTGCCAGACTGTATGCCAGCAGGAATCCGCAGACCATTTACCAATGTTACATATGCCTGTGCCTGATAAACGCCAAAATGCAGTTTATGATTTACCACATTTCCTTTGATTGCATAGACTCCATTTCCTTGTGCAACGGCAGGATACCAGCAGATGTCTCCCTGATTGCTGTCACGCCAAAGAGCTACTTCTACCTTTCTCACATGCTGGCAGTAATGCCGGAAACAGTGACCGTAAAATCTCCTGTTTCCTGATTTACAGAAGTAAATGCGATGTTATTCGCCTTTGCGTAAATGGGAATATTCGCAAAAGCATCCGGCATATATGTTTCACAAAGATGGGTGATCATAGCGGCACAAACTGCTCTGCTTGCGCTACCCTGAGGATTCAAAAGTCTGTCTTTTCCCTCTCCGCTAATCATTCCTGTTGCAACTGCCCAGGAAATAGCTTCTTTTGCAGAAGGAGATACCTTCTCTGCGTCTGCAAACTGTGCCAGATCAGCTCTTTCCTGTGTATCAAATCCTTTATACTGGGCATAACGGAACAGCATAGAGATCATTTCTTCCCGTGTAATCTGATCTTCCGGCTTTATGGAATTGCTTTGGGATCTATCCAGCAATCCTTCCTGATTTGCCCAGTAAACTGCTGGTGCATAATAAGCATTTTCCGGAATGGATAGTGTATTTGCAGAAAGGCGTACTTCCGGAGAGCCATCCATACGATAAAGAACCACCGTAAACTGTACTTTGCTCAATTCTTCATTGGGCCCGAAACCGCCATTGACCATACCAGTCATAAGACCTTTATTCATTACATAGCTAACGGCAGGATAAAACCAATTTTCTTTTTTGACATCTATAAACAGTTCCCCGCCAGTATAAGAATCACGATCGGTTTCTTCCTGCGCATCTTCCTTTGCGATAGCTTCATCGACTTCGGGCTGTGCTGCCGCTTCCTGCATTTCTTCTATGCGAATGGGTTCTTCAGAAACAGGAACTTCTTTCTGTGTTCCATCCGCCAGATAAAGCAGTGCTGTATTTGCATTTTCTGTCTGTTCATCATTGCCGGCAATCTCTATCTGATTTTCTGCAAAATCAACTGTGTATACTGTGTCATTTTCTGTCCAGCTAATTGTATCCAACACGGCAGTTTTTGTTGAATCATCAAATTTCCGTATAAAAGTTACAGTTCTTTCCGCAATCTGACTTGCATCCACAATTTCTGACTCCGAATCCCCTTCATAATGAAATTGCAGTTGCGCAGAAGCCGGCGCTTCCTCACTGTCACTTAACTGAATCACGATTTTCATTTCATTTGTATCTGAACTTCCTCTTTCTTCAAGATACAAATACTCGAACGCCCCCTGTGCTGCTTTATCTGCGGCATTTTCCAGCTCCTGTGCCATTAAATTCCCGCAAACAATACAGCGGCTACGCCTAAAGCAGCAGCCCCATATAATTGCTTCAAGTGTTCCATCCCCCTTGCATTTTTCCTGTTTTTTTGACATTTTTTTAAAACATCCGACATATAAAGCATGCAAGGCATTTCATATTTATTAATCACATCCGAAAATCATCCTGCTCCCTACAACAAAGAAACCCCCTATTTTACAAGCAATCCTATCATTTATAGATTTTTTTGAGAATTTTTCTAATTTTATTCTATACATTTATATTCCATACTTTATGACATATACAAATGTCTGTTTCATACACAAACAAAAAACCAGAACCTTCCTTCATTCAATAAGGAAAGTCCTGGTTGTGTTCATGATATTTATACCATTTCATCAGAAGAACTGCCGGAAAGAGGAAAATCGAAATATGTTTCCGGATATGGTTCTTTTTTCAAATTATAGTGCCACCATTCATTTTCAAAGGGCACAAATCCGTGACGTGTCATAAGGCCGCACAGGAGCTGGCGGTTTTCATATTCTTCTTTTGACACATCTTTACAGGTATGATGGGATTTCACATCCATAAAGTCAAAACATGTTCCCATCTGGAGGATTTCATTTGTTTTCAGGGAATAGAGCGTCAAATCGACTGCACTTCCGCGGCTATGGCTTGATTTTGCAGCCACATAGCCTTTAGAAAGCAATTCTTCCCGCTTGATGTTTGGATAATGGATTTCTTTTCTTCTGCCATCTTCCGGTTCTGCCGCCCATCTCAGAAAACAATTCACAGCACGCTGCGGACGATAAGAGTCCCAGACCAAAAGCCCATATCCCATTTGATTTGCTTCTTTTTGTACCTCTGCAAGGGCATCCACCATTTCTTGCGCAACGACAATACGATTGACTTCATATCCATCCACAGGCTTCCCTGTGAAATTATCCCATGTTGCATACTTCGCATCCCAACGGATTCCGGGGATGGCTTCATCCAAAAAAACAAATCCTTTTTCCATGATTATTTTCCTTCCTGCAATGCCATTTCGATACAGTGGTCAATGAGTTCAGTGAATGTCATGCCTGTTGCCAGCATCATACGAGGATAACGGCTATAAGATGTGAAACCAGGCATTGTATTTACTTCGTTCAGAACGATGGTACCATCTTCCTGCAGGAACATATCCACGCGGGAAAGGTCTTTGCAGCCCAGAACTTTATACATTGCTTTTGCTGTTTCCTGGATTTCTTTCCGTTTTTCAACAGGCAGGTTTGCGGGAACTGTAAATACAGCATTTTCAGAACCTTCTTCGGGATGGTCTTCCTGATGGATACGGAAAATACCATGAGACAGCGTGATCTGGTCTACTTCCCCTACTTTCAGGTTGTCGCCATTACCCATAACTGCGCAGCCAACTTCCATACCTTTGATGGCTTCTTCAATCAGAACTTTTTTGTCAAATTCTCTTGCCACATCAACAGCAGCCTGCAAATCTTCTGGTTTGCTTACCTTTGTTACACCAAAGGAAGAACCGGAACGAGCAGGTTTTACAAAAACAGGGTAGTTCAAAGCGGATGCGTCTGCTTCTTCGCCATCATGCAGAATTTTGAATCCAGGCGCGCGGAATCCATGGTTGCTTACTGTCAGGTATGTCATGGATTTATCCATACACAATACAGAAGCAGGAATGCCGCAGCCTACATAAGGAATACCTGTCACTTCCAGCAGACCCTGAATGGTGCCGTCTTCGCCCATTTTGCCGTGGATCATGGGGAATACAACATCCAGAGGAACCAATTCATAAGTACCGTCTTTCAGTACCAGCATGCCTTTATCCTGTTTGTTGGAGGACAAAATGACACGCTGTGTTGTTTTCGCATCCCAATCAGCAGTAGGTTCATCACAGAGTTTCCATTCGCCGGATCTGGAAATACCGATATAAACGGGATCATATTTTTCTTTGTCAATATATTTCCAGATTTCTCTTGCAGATTTTATGGATACGTCATGTTCTTCAGAACAACCACCAAATAATATTGCAACCTTTTTCTTCATACGATTTGCTCCTTTCAAAACATCATGGATTCATTGTTTACACTGGTTCAATCAAGTAAATTCTATTGGATATCTGTACGATATATGAATCTTCTAAACCCAATCCTGTCGTTTCACCACGATTTGGAAACGCAGATTCCATTTAACCTTAATATTAAAAGTGTATCATAGATGGAAAAAAAGAACAAGATATATGACGTTTCTGTCTCTTTCCCCGGACTTTTAATTTTATCATGTTAGGCATAAAAATGCAATGAAAATGCCATTGAATTCTATTTTGCTTTCAAATATATCGTGATGTTATTCTATGTATCTTTTGACCGTGACAGAACAGAAAATATCTCTTTCATGTTTTTCTAGTCCCGTAAAAATACAATAGCTGGAATCCTTTTTATTGAAAAGATTCCAGCTATGATTGTTTTCCTGTTAAGCAGCATCCGAAAACGCTGCTTTCTTTCTGATTTTAATATCCGTATTCTTTCGCAATCTTTTCCAGTTCATCTGCATCTGCATTGCGGATTCTGCTTTCATCCAGTATCATGGCAGGCATGCCAGCCACTGCTCCGGCGTAAACTTCTGACAGTAATTTGCTTCTGAGTTCTTCTGTATCTCTGTCATTTTTCCCCATGATACATTCTCCTTTCTCATTCATTTCATAAATCTTCATCGTCCCAATCATCTTCCCAGTCCTCGTCGTCATCTTCATCATCAAGGAGTTCCACGCGAGGCGGCGTAAAGTCAAAGAAATAGGATTCATCCGGGAAATTCCACTGGGCAATGGCTTCTGCAGATACCTTTTCCAACATACAGCCGAAGAAATATTCCCCGCCGTCAGAGCTTATGAAATGGGGCTTTTCATTATGATATTCCACAGAAATATCCAGATTCAGATCTGCCATACAAATTTTGAAAAGGTATGTAATAAACTCTTCGGGATATTCCTGCCAAGGACGTTTTCCATTGAAAAAATCCTCCACGGAAAATTCATGTTCAAAAGCTTCTTCCAGTGTACCGAAAATCTCTTTCGCATCATCTCCAAGGAATAATTGTCCGCCAGCATCTACCCAGATGCCATCTTTTCGTGTCAGAACTGCACGCTGGATAGAATATTCCATGACCAGAAGGTTTTTGCCAAAATCCGTTTCCTCAGGTGGGTTCAACTCATACTCCAGATATTCTATCAAGGAAACTGTGTTGGAATACAGATCGAACACACAGCTTTCCCCTTTTACATCTTCTCCCGTATACTTCAACTGCACTGCCGCTTTTTTTGCTGATGCTTCTTTGTCATCAAGATAGCATTCCAGTTTCCAAACATCATCATCCTCACGCAATTCACAAATGGTATCGGAACCAGCAGGAGAATAAAAACTATAATAGTCCGTCGTATCGGTTACAGAAAACGTGATCTCCACCCCAACAGCGATTTCCAGCTGGGGATGCGCCTTGGCAATCTGATTGATAAAGTCCAGAACCACCAACGCAATATTGGAAAAATGATCCCACTTCAGAACTGCTTCTTCCTCTGTATTCGGAATTGTCTTTAATCGTTCCTGCAGCATGGAACTAATATACTTGGCTTCCGATTTTACCTCTTGATTGATATAATTCTCCGGCAGTGTTTTCACCCAGTTTTCAATGACTTTGGGAATATCCTGCATCAACGCGCCGCTGCCATGGATTCCCACCTGAAAATCGCCGTCATACCGCATAGGGCACACCTCCTTACAAATCAAACCAATTCAAAACGAATTTTCTTTTTCGCAGCATATCTGTGGGCAACAGAACCTCTTTTTACCTGTAAAATCACTTTATACTCAAAAACACCGAATAGTTCTTGCGCCTTGGGATAAGCAGCAAAGATACCATTTCCACCGTCATCAATCTGTGTTACAGATGCGGGAATGGCGAATTTTCTTTTGCTGTATCCCCATTCTCCGGGAAGCACCGGGCCATAGTTGCAGCCACAGGCATACAAACATTCTTTTCCCAAATACCGCAAACCTTCCGGCAGTTCCAATTCTGTGATGCTATCACAATCATACAAGGCTTCATCGTCAATCTTCACAAGTCCTTTTGGCAACTCCAGTTTTTCCAGTAATTTACAGTTTTTCAGCATCTTTCTGGACAAAACAGTCATATTCTGCGGCAAATTCAATTTTTTCAGAATTTTGCAGTCCTCAAAAGCAGAAGCGCCAATATTTGTGCAGCTTTCCGGTAACACTACTTCCTCTAAGGATATGCATCCCTTAAAAGCATTCTTTTCAATCAATTCCACACCATCGGGCACAATAACTTTTTCCACAGATTCATTGCCCTCGAAAGCACTCTTGCCGATTGCTGTTATTTTTTTGCCATCCATTTCAGCAGGAATCTCAATGACGCTTTCTTCGCCTTTATATGACTGGATTGCAGCCGTTCCATCTTCTAAGTCACTGATTTCAAATGTACCTTTTTCCACAGGTGTATCCGGTAAAGCACTCAACAGATATTCCAGTATTTTTTCCTGTTTGCCACGCTTTGCTGCCGCGATGAATTTTCTTCTGCATTTTTCAATATTGGGATAACGCTTTAAGCAGGCAAGCAGATAGCATTCCGCTGGCTGTGTAAATCCTTCTCCGGAAATCCGCTCTTCCATTTTAGAGTCCATATCCACATATCCATACTCAATACTGGTATCACCTAAAAATGAAAATTCCTCCAATTCTCGACAATCACAAAAAGCATCATCCTTTAATTCTGACAAACTTTTTGGTATCGTTACTTTTTTCAGTTCACTGTACTGAAAACATAAATTTCCAATTTCTTTTAAGGACTCCGGCAATATCACTTCATCCAAATGTGAATATTGAAAAGCAGTCACTTCGATCTCTTCCACACCATCAGGCACAGTATAGGTTCCTGTCTTTTGGCAAGGCATCTTTATAAGTCTTTTGCCGTCTTTGGTGTAAAGCACACCATCAACATCTTTCAAATATGGGTTTTCCGGATCAACAGTAATTTTTTTCAAACTTTTTGCACCATAAAGTGTACCAAGCCAAACATCATAAATGTTTTTGGGCAGGGTAATGCTTTCCAATTCATTCCCATTGGCGGCAGAAATGGCAATGGTTGCCTGTTCTCCTGCTTTAGCTATCATTTTTTCCGGTATCACCAGATCTTTGTTCTCACCGGTATAGCGCAGATCGCATCTTTCACCCTTCCGGCCAGATGCAGAAAACTCAAAATCCTTCCACTTACTCATGTGTGATTCCCCCTATCCTTTTACAGAAAACGGAACAAGTCATATTCCGCAATGATTTTGATATCCTTGCCTTTTGCCCGTTGTTCCATGACTTGATCAATCTTTTTGGCACCTGCTGAGCCAAAATCACCCAAAACAAGGTAGTTTGTTTTGCCGCTAACAGCTCCTGTGCATCTGCCGCCTTTGGCTTCAATCATTTCCTTGACCTGGTTCCTGTCACCATCGCAGTTCTGGAAATCTCCAGTCAAAACAAAGGCACTGCCACTGATTTCCAAAGAATCAATCTCATCCAGAGGATATTGGGGTTCTGTGTCCCAAGAGTTGACATCCACATCTTCACTGTCTTCATCATCTTCATCGTCATCCTCAAGGTCCACATCGTCATAATCTTCTTCGTCGTAATCATACTCCCCATCGTCTACTGATTCTTCCACAAGACATCCATATACATTTTCATATTCTCCAGTGAACTCGCCCCATTCTTCTGTATCAGGACAGAATTTACGACAAAAACGATAAAACGGGTCTTCGCCATAATCACCAAAATACGTTATGATTTCCTCATAATCATCACATTCTTCAAATATATCTGTAGGCATAACATAGTTTTTTACCCACTTACGCAGTTTTTTTCTGTCCACATCTGACACAAAGTTTTCAAAGAAATCAACGGCGGCTTCGAGAGAACTTCTTTCATATTCATCCCAAGATGGTACAATATCCTCACATTCCATTGTTTCATAGCTGATGCAGCTTCCGTCTTCTGAAGTAAACTGGCCAATCTCATGAACATGTCCACCGCAGCCTTCTTCCACATCCTCAAAATCCATCTCAATCACAAGATTATTTTCACACATGATTTTCAGAAAATTTTCATACTGCTCTTCTGTGGTAGCACAAATAGGCTCGCCATTTGGTTTTTTAGGATTATCTTTGAACCATTGTCTTGTCCAATCCTCAAATGAGTCAAGTGTGCCTGAAAATGACCATCTTCCGCAACCATAAAAGCCAGCTGTCAGATGTTCTTCATCAAAGCCATCACAACTTTGAATACCGTATTCGCCATAAAAACCCCATACTTCTAACACTGGTTCAAAGGCATCAATGGCTTCCTGCGTCCAGTCACCTTTTAATGTAATTTTCCCGCTTGCACTCGAAATATTTGCCATAATCCATCGCCTCCATTATATATCACAATTTTATTAATTTTTTTGTTGATAATTATGCTTTTATTTACATAATTTCCTATATTTGTAATCCAATTATACAATATGAATATTTTTATTTCAATAATCACTATTTTTTTAACAGATACAGCAGTTTATAAATAAGACTTTTGCTTTTAAAAGATTATGGGCACAAAAAAAGATATGCCATATTCAAATAAATAAACTGACATATCTTTTTTGCAAGCAAATATAAAAAAAGAACTTCGAAATAACTCGAAGTTCTTCACTGGATTCCGGCGACCATCTACTCTCCCAGGCAGCTTCCCACCAAGTACCATCGACCGCTTAGGTCTTAACCGTCGTGTT
>PPYE01257711.1_pt1 | contig 10884 bp, 12 predicted proteins | sample 1559881 | NCBI WGS metagenome assembly PPYE01 (sample SAMN08240022, study PRJNA423297) | Human gut metagenome, whole genome shotgun sequencing project.
GTAGTAATTGTCTCTCACAATATTGATACAATTCATCTGTTGTGTGATAAAGTTCTCTGGCTCCACAAAGGCAAGATTCAAATGCAGGGAAAACCGGATGATGTTTTAGAGAAATACAAAGTATTTATGAACAATATTTCTAAAAAGTAAGACGAATTATAATACTAAAATAATAATGTATAAAAGATTCATGATAATAAAAATTTGGCCTGTTACTATTTGCTCAGAGCTTTTACCTAGCTGGGAGGAGAGGAGGTTGATTAAAAGCTTGTATTATCGCAAATATCGTGATAGATGAAGCCAAGATTGATACAGCGGTTTGATTCCTTCTAAGAACTGCTCTGTGAAAGATTGCTTCTCTTGGCGGATTGTGGCATTTGGCTGGGTTTGACTAACTCTAGAGGTGCCTAGTTGGTAGCTTCAAGTTACTTTTAAAAACAAAATTAGAAATTATCTTTGTTCGTTGGACTGGTTTTGTCTCTCTTCTACCTTTTTTGCTTTTTGGCCTGATATTTCAACAAGCCAAAGACCTTTCATTTGGTCATTAGGTATGGCCATAATTTTGACATCTAATTCGGTTCTGTACGGCTTCATCCCATTGGATGGCTGCTTGGTTAAAGCATTAATAAATAAAGTATGAACAAATCCCCTTTTTCTGATATGATAAAAAAGAAAAAGGGGATTTACTAATGGATGAAATGCTAGATTGGATTGATTATTATCAAGGATATATGCAAGGAGAGAGTATGCACAGACATTTTGGTTTAACCTTCCATAAACACGCAAATACCACGTTGGATAAGCAGGCAGCGCAAAATCTGAACATTATTAGGCAGTGGAGCCTGAGTTTCATGAAACCAATAGAGAACTTCCAGCCTAATCAAGGAAAGCTCCTTGCTCTGTCTTTTTCTTTGTGGATCGTATAACTTTTCATTTCCCAAAATTAATTTTACGCTACTTAACACGCCTGCTATTACAGAATACTTCTAAATATAAACGTTATAGCAAATAATGGAAGTTCGCAACTTTTTTTAAATGATAACCATGTTAAAATTGAGTATTATAAGCATGTAGTTAAGATACATACGCAAATATATGAACGGTAAGACGGATTACCACGGCGCCGGCAGGGCGGGATTTATCCCTGTCATCCATTCGGCGTACAGAGTGAAGAAGAAAGGATGTGAGATATATGTTTGTGATGTATGAAAAAGAAAAGATGAAGGTTCCTGTAAGGGTATGGCTTAAGGAACGAGAGGATTTGGAAGGCAGTTGTCTGGAACAGGCATATCATCTTTCACAGCTGCCTTTCCTTCATAAGTGGGTCAGTCTGATGCCGGATACACACGCCGGAATGGGAATGCCCATTGGAGGTGTTATTGCAGCAGACGGCGTGGTGATTCCCAATGCAGTGGGTGTGGACATCGGCTGCGGTATGGCTTATGCGGAGACCAACATTAAGGTGGCTGATATCAGGGAGGTTATCACGGGCAACGGCTCTCTCCTCCAGGCTGTTATAGGTGATATCATGCGCAACGTTCCGGTGGGATTTGCACACCATAAGACCATGATGCCCAGCTATACCATGGACGGTGCTTTGGAGGAAATGGACCGGTATGAGGAGGATGGGGAGCTCTTAGGACAGCTGGAGGCGGGATATTACCAAATTGGTACACTGGGAGGCGGAAATCATTTCATTGAGCTTCAGGAGGATGACGACGGTTATCTGGCTGTAATGATTCACTCGGGAAGCCGTCACTTCGGAAAGTCTGTCTGCGATTACTTCCACTATAAGGCAAGACAGCTAAACCAGAAATGGTTCAGCGCTGTGCCCGATGAATACAGGCTGGCCTTCCTGCCGGTGGATACCAGAGAGGGCAAACAATACCTTAACTGGATGCAGCTTTCCATGGATTTTGCCAAAGAGAACAGGGAAAAGATGATGTTAGCCGTGAAGGCCATTCTGGAAAAATGGATTGGAAAGTATACCGAACTTTCATTGGAGTTTTCCCACGACATAAACTGCCACCACAATTACGCTTCCTTTGAAAACCACTATGGGAAGGATGTGTGGGTCCACAGGAAGGGCGCTGTCAGCGCTCAGAACGGAGAATTAGCCGTTATTCCGGGGGCAATGGGTTCTTACAGCTATGTGGTCATGGGAAAGGGAAATCAGGAGAGCTTCTGCTCTTCATCCCATGGAGCCGGGCGGCAGTATTCAAGAAAAGGTGCCATGGCGGCATTTTCCTGTGAAGAAGTCATTCTGGATTTACAGAAGCAGGGTGTGATTCTGGGTAAAAAGGGAAAGGCCGACGTGGCGGAGGAGAGCCGGTTTGCCTATAAGAATATTGAGGAGGTCATGGATAACCAGCAGGATCTGGTGGTGCCTGTGAAGCGCCTTAAGACCATAGGCGTGGTGAAAGGATAGAAGGCCGCGGCAGTATGCCGGGGCCGGGGAAAAACAAGCAGGCGCCCGTCAGAGGGACGGGAGGCCTGTCCTACATAAATATCGGCAGTTTGCCTTAAGAGGCGGAGTTTACTTCCTGGGACTCCCCGGTGCCCGGCCTGTGGTTCAAGGGTATGCCGGCAATCTGCAGTTTTTTAGGATGATGTGTCGCGGGTTCGACTCCCGCCGTGTATGGTAACACGTAGCTAAGTGGGTATAGCAATCATTAAAAATGATGACATAACCAAATGTCTCCAGGAAGGAGAAGGGATGCCTTCGCTCCTGCCGAACCTGTTTAAAACAGGGAAAGGCAGTTCTTCTGCGGCCCAGCGCGGCTGCGGATACCGCACAAAATGGGCCGGGCCAGAAATACGGTCAATCCGGATAGGCCGGATGATAAAGTGTTTCCCGTTCGGATGGAGCCTGTACGGAATGCGTGTCAGCGCATTACGGATCGGATCCGGGTAGGGCCGTAACGCCCAGCCCTTCCAGAATGTGCTTAAGCAGAAGCCCGCAGCAGAAGGATGGAGCCGGGCATCCGCCTTTTCCATCAAACAAATTTTACAGATTCATAATAATGAGGGATTCAGATATGATGATAAAGAAATATATAATCAAAGAGCAGGAATGCGGCTACCTGATGAAGGACGGCCGGTTCGTGGAACTGCTGACAGCAGGCAGGTATTCTTACCTTAACATGTTGGGATATGAGGTACAGACAGTGCCTATGACAGGGGAAGTCAAAACATGCGGAATACCGGAGGAAATCCTCATGAAGGATGAGAAGTTTGCCTCCAGGGTAGTGAAGGCAGTGCTGCCGGATGAGTGCATAGCTCTCCGGTTTGTGAATAAGGCGTACAGGGAAGTAATCACAAAGCCTGAGACATTGTACTGGAATGTATTTGAGAAAAATGAATTTCGGCTTATCGACATAACACAGCCCTATATGGAGGATACCCTTCCCCGGATGTATATGGATTTGATGCCGTCCAAGTACTATAAGAAAATAGTTATAAAGGACGGAGAGACAGGCCTTTTGTATTTTGACAATCGCTATGAAAAGAAACTGGACACAGGAACCTATTACTTCTGGAATTACGGAAGGGAGGTTACCTGCAAAATTTTCAACATGAAGATCCAGCAGCTTGACATCTCCGGCCAGGAAATCCTTACCGCAGATAAGGTGGCTGTGCGGTTAAACATAATCTGCAATTACCGGATTACCAATCCGGAGAAGCTGGTTCAGACCGTAGAAGGGGTGGCTTCCCAGCTCTATACTTATGTCCAGCTGAAGCTGCGGGAGTATGTGGGGCGGTACAGGCTGGATGAGCTCCTGGAACAGAAGGAGGAAATCGGAAGGTTTGTACTGGATAAGTTAAAGGAGTATCAGGAGGAATACTGCGTGGAGATAACCGGGGCAGGTATCAAGGACATTATCCTTCCGGGAGAGATAAGGGAAATCATGAATACCGTGCTGATGGCAGAAAAAAAGGCCCAGGCCAATGTCATCATGCGGCGGGAGGAAGTGGCTTCCACCAGAAGCCTTTTGAACACTGCCAGGCTTATGGATGAAAACCGCACCCTGTTCAAGCTGAAGGAGATGGAGTATCTGGAGAAGATCTGCGACAAGGTGGGCAATATATCCCTTAACGGCGGTAAAGGCGTGCTGGAGCAGCTGGCAGAGCTGGCCGGGGTGCAGGATTAACGGTTTATGGGGATAATGGTGTACAGGAATAAGAATGCCAGGTTAATTTAAAAATAATGCAAATTTGCCCAGGTCCATATGCTATAGTACTGACATAAGAGGACGGAGGCCTCCACGGCCTCCCTCCATAAGCGCCGGTATGCAAATGGCTGAAGCAAGCGGTCTGTAAAACCGTGACCCAGGTGGTAAACATTGTTGGCTCGAATCCAACCCGGCGCATCAGGACTGTTAACAGACAGGTTCCGGGCGCGCCCATACCGGGATAAGGTATGGGCGCGCAATCAGCAGATGTGGCAGAGTGGTCGAATGCGGCTCCCCGCTAAGGAGCAGGCCGGCAGTAACCGGTCCGGAGGTCCGAATCCTCCCATCTGCGTTGACAAATTTGGAAGAGAAAGTGTATACTGATAATCGGAAGGAGAGCATTATGGCAGAAGAAGTTTTCATAAAGGTAAGGTTATATAGTTATGGGCAGTCCGGTGCCGGCAGTTATCTATACTATGGCAGCGGACTGATTGGTGTAACTGAAAACAGGAACTGCCAAAGCCCCGGATAAGAAGAAACGATTCATAAATACGTTTTATGAACCTTTAGCGAACATGGTACAAAGGGCCCCAGGCAGGCCCTTTTTTGATGCGGAAAGAGAGGAAGATCCACATGCATCAGACCATGTTTCCATTATTGATTGTTAATATCCTGGAGAATCATGCCACAAAGGAAAGACCTCTTTCCATTACGGAGATAACAGAGTTTGTCAACAGGGAGTTCGGACCCTTTGCCATGGAAAAAGAACAGCTTATGAACCGGTCCACGGTGACGCGGATTCTGGATGCCATGGAGTTTTGGACCGAGGAAGGAAACCTGCTTAATTTTAAGGTGACGCAGTGCGGTTCAGAGAATAAGAAGCTGTTCTGTCTGGAGCGGCCAAAGGGGTGAAGTGGAGTTCCGGACCGATTTCAGGTGGTAAAGGATGAAACATCCCGTAAAACCGCGGAAAATCCGGCTGCAGTGATTTTGAAAATCGGTTTACATACTTCTTGACTTTAGCATATTAACTTGTTATACTTTTTCTAAAGTGTGTGCCGGACCCACTGCCGGCACAGCATCCCCACACTTCACAAACAAAAATCCAGGAGGTCGATTGAAATGTCATACGTTGATGAGATTTACGAGAGAGTTGTAGCACAGAACCCGGGTGAGCCGGAGTTCCATCAGGCTGTCAAGGAAGTACTGGATTCCTTAAAACTGGTCATTGATGCCAATGAGGAAAAATACCGCAGGGAAGGTATTCTTGAGCGTTTCACGGAGCCGGAAAGAATTGTATCTTTCAGGGTACCGTGGGTAGATGACAATGGAGCTGTCCAGGTGAACAAGGGATACAGGATCCAGTTCAACAGCGCCATCGGACCATATAAGGGCGGCCTGCGTTTCCATCCATCTGTAAACCAGAGCATCCTCAAGTTTCTCGGTTTTGAGCAGACACTTAAAAACTCCCTGACAGGCCTTCCCATGGGCGGAGGCAAGGGCGGTTCCAACTTCGATCCCAAAGGCAAATCAGACCGTGAGGTCATGGCTTTCTGCCAGAGCTTTATGACAGAGCTGTACCGCCACATTGGCAAGGATACGGATATCCCGGCCGGAGATATCGGCGTAGGCGGCAGGGAAGTGGGATACCTCTTTGGACAGTATAAGAGAATCACAGGATTATATGAGGGCGTACTTACAGGCAAGGGACTCACCTTTGGCGGTTCCCTGGCCAGGACACAGGCAACCGGATATGGCCTGGTATACATTCTGGATGAGATGTTAAAGCACAACGGCAAGGATATGGCAGGCAAAACCATCGTTGTATCCGGTTCCGGCAATGTGGCCATCTACGCAACTGAGAAGGCACAGCAGCTGGGAGCAAAGGTAGTGGCTTTAAGCGATTCCAACGGTTATATCTATGACAAGGACGGCATTCAGCTGGATATTGTGAAGGAAATCAAGGAAGTACGCAGAGGACGTATCAAGGAGTATGTGGAAGAGGTGCCAACCGCAGTGTATACAGAGGGAAGAGGAATCTGGAGCATCCCATGTGACATCGCCCTTCCCTGTGCAACCCAGAACGAGCTGAATCTGGACGATGCCCAGACACTTCTCGCCAACGGATGCTTTGCAGTGGCAGAGGGCGCTAACATGCCGTCCACCAGGGAAGCCACAGACTTGTTTGTGGAGAAGAAGATTCTCTTTATGCCGGGTAAGGCTGCCAATGCAGGCGGCGTGGCAACTTCCGGACTGGAGCAGAGCCAGAACGCCTTAAGAATGTCATGGTCCTTTGAGGAAGTGGACGATAAGCTTCACACCATCATGGTAAATATTTTTGCAAAGGTATCAGAGGCAGCAGAGCGCTATCAGGTTGCAGGCAACTATGTGGCTGGTGCTAATATCGCCGGATTTGAGAAGGTGGTTGAGGCTATGCTGGGACAGGGTATTGTGTAGTCTGCCCTGTATCGCGCAGAATAAATATATAAGATGGGGATCGGATCCCGCAGGCAGGCCGTATTGGCTTGTCTGCGGGATTTTCTTGCTTTTTTGGCTTGTGCATGCGGCGGGAGACACAGCCAGGTCTGGTTTAACCTGAAAATCAACAGAAACTGGAAATAATGCATAAAAAACATAGTTTTTGCTTTTGTATATTGAATATTTTTAAAACTTGTGTTAAAATAATGTCAATACGGATTGTTGACAATCCACAATCTACAATCATCAATATATGAAAGGTGAAGAGGAAAAAAAGATGGAAGCACTTATTACACGTACCGAAGGCCTGATATTCGTGATTTTAATCATGGTAGCATTCGCGCTTTGGTTACAGAGATTCAAAGCATTTAAGTCACTGGGGCCGGTTTTGACAGTAGTGGTATTGGGAATTATTCTTTCCAACACCCATGTGGTGCCGATTTCACATGATTTTTACAGTGCGTTGTCTACATACTGCGTGACGCCCGCCATATCCATCTGTCTGCTCAGCATGAATATGCGTGAGCTGAAGAAGCTGAACAGGGAGCCGGTCATTGCTTTGGTATCCGCTATTTTTTCTGTATGTTTTATTGCCATCATACTGGGATTATTCTTTGCTCCAAGGATTACCGAGGGCTGGAAGTGCGCCGGCATGTTTGTAGGCACCTACACAGGCGGAACACCTAACCTGACAGCTATTGCAACCGGTCTGGACTGTTCAAGAGAAACCCTTGCGGCAGCCAATGCAGCTGACTACGTGGTGTCCACCCCCTTAATGGTATTTCTGTTTGCGGCTCCGGCTATCTTAAAGGCGTCCAAACGCTGGAACAAGCTGTGGCCTTACCAGTTTACAAAAGAGGAGCTGGACGACGGAGAGGACGAGCCCCTGATGTCTGATAAGAGATGGTCTATCCGTGATATTGCATGGCTTTTGACCATTGGTTTCGGCGTTTCCTTTGTATGTACTGTGATTGCGCAGTCCATTTTTCCGGATACCTTCTGGAAAGCGGGAAGGCTGCTGATTCTTACCACGGTATCCATTGGCCTGGCACAGTTAAAGCCTGTCCAGAAGCTGCGCGGAAATCTTGATCTGGGTCTGTTTATTTCCCTGACCTTCCTTGCAACCATTGGATTTGCTGTGGATTTGCAGCAGTTCATCGGTTCCGCGCTTATGATGACCCTGTATGTACTGTTCATGCTGGTGGGATGTATTGTACTGCACCTTATTATCTGCCGCATATTTAAGATTAAGTATGAGTATGTAATCCTGTCCATGGTGGGATGTATTGTAGACGGACCAACCTCATCCCTGACCGCGGCAGGCGCAGACTGGAAATCCCTGATTAACGTCGGCTTAATCATGGGTGTAATAGCCGGAGCCTGCGGAAACTATGTGGGCATCTTTGTATCCTATGTCATCAAGGGTATATGCGGCCTGTAACCATTAAGAAAGGCTAAAGCCTAAGATAAACTCCGGCGCTTGTGATCCAAGGTGCCGGAGTTTTGTCATTTTTTCGGACAATATGTTTACCGTGGGATTTTCTTATGATACTATTAGTTTGTGACAGAATACACTGGAATTGTTGTGGGATTATGAAAAGGAATTGCTTTTATGGGAAAATTAACGTATCAGACACTGCGTGAAAATGTGGTGGACGTCATTCGTATGAAAATATTCAACCACGAGCTGGCGCCGGGAATGAGAATTATTGAACAGGATATTTCGGACGAACTTGGGGTGAGCCGCGGACCGATTCGGGAGGCTTTAAGACAGCTGGAGCAGGAAGGCCTGGTGGAATATGTGAGGAATGTGGGGTGTTCGGTGAAAAATATCACCCTGGAGGACATTTACGAGATTTATCTGCTGAGGGCCACCTATGAGATTTTGGCAGTAAAGCTGTGCAGAGGAGTGTTTTCAGAGACTGCCTTTGCGGAGATGGATGCTGCATTGGAATCCATGAAGGACTTAAAGGAAACAGATTATAACAAATCCATTGCCTGTGATAACATGCTTCATGAGGCCATCATACGTTCCACCGGCTTACCGCGGCTGATTAAGGGATGGACGGACTTAAACTATGGAAATGCCATCAATTATTATGCGGGCAACCCTGACAGCCGGGCCATGATAGACCGCCAGTACCCCATCCACAAGGAACTGGTGGACGTGTGCCGCACCGGAAATACGGAGGAAATATGCAGGGCCATATCAAACCATTATATGAAGACCATCAGACGGCGGCTGAAGGAGCAGGGTATGCCGGAAGACCATTTTAAGTTTTCAATTGATGTGATTGACGGCTGGGTGTGAGGCTGGGAGAGAAGATTGGACAGCCGCAGAAAACAGAATAAAGGGAGAATCCTGATGACGGTTTGAGAAGTACCTGTCATCAGGATTTTTTTGTGGAACAATAAGAAGGTGTATTCTGCCATGTGATTTGGTAAACCATGTTGTTGTGAATAGTGACATGGTATCCCGGTGAAACAGGGAAAATAAGGCACAATTATGTATAAAATAATTGCGCATCACAGGAATGAGCATCATATTGCACAAAATATGGACCCTATTTGAATTGAAATACACATGTCCGGCCTTTATAATGCAGATATGGAGAAGATACATGAGCGCGCGTGTAACTTTAATATTAATTAATGAGGAGTACCAAATCATGACGGGAGATATTGTATACAAGGACCTGATTCAGCTGGATTTGGATGTGAGAAACACAGACGAATTATTCGAGGTAATGGCCGGGCGGCTTATGGAATTGGGATATGTGACAGGGGATTTTCTTGAAAGCATAAAGGAAAGAGAGAAGGAATATCCTACGGCCCTCCCCATAGAGCCATATGCAGTGGCCATACCCCATACAGACCCGGGATGCATTAAGAATGCATTTATTGCCTGTATCCGCCTGAAGGAACCGATTCCATGGAGGGAGATGGCTGCCAACGAGGTAGTCCATATGGTGCGGTTTGTATTTCTGCTTGGTTTTAAGCAGGAGGCGGTGGGGGATGCCCATGTGGAACTGCTTCAGATACTGGTAAACAATTGCCAGAGACCTGATTTTATGGAAAGGCTGAGGCAGGCTGCTAATATAGAAGCATATTTTAATCTGGTATTATCAATGGAAGGTATAGGGTGAACATATGAAGAGGATTATAGTTGCATGTGCTAATGGAGTTGCGACGTCACAGGCTGTTGCCAGTAAGGTAAACCGTCTGCTTAAAGAGAGAAAGGTGGACGCGGTGGTGGACGCGGTTAATATCAAGTCCCTGGACAGGGATATAAAAGACTGTGTGGCTTATATAACCATCACAAAGACGGTAAAGGAATATCCGGTACCTGTTATCAACGGAATCGCATTCCTGACAGGGGTCAGGCAGGAAGATGAACTGAAAAAGCTCATTGATGCGGTCAACAAAAGCTGATAGGCAGAAGGAGGGGTAAGGTATGCAGGTATTAACAAATGTTGTTAATTTCTTTTTGGGATTAGGGGCTCCCATATTTGTACCGATTATAATGATTGTCGGCAGTATACTGGTGGGGATGAAGATAAAAGGACGCGATTTCATCCGGCATCACACTTGGCGTGGCATTTACGGGCATGAATCTTCTCATATCCTTTATGAAGGACAGCATAACCCCGGCCGCCCAGGCCATCATGACCTCTACGGGAATCTCGCTGCCCATTGTTGACGGCGGATGGAGCACCATGGCTACCATATCATGGGCATGGCCCTATGCATTTCTCATGTTTCCGCTTTTGATAGCAGTCAATGTAGTGATGATTCTTCTCAACAAGACAAATACCATCAACGCAGATTTATGGAATGTATGGCTTAAGATATTTACGGCAGTTGCCGTGGTATCCATTACTCATAGTGTGATTCTGGCCTTTGTGATTGCGGCAGTTCAGATTATACTGGAACTTAAATCTTCGGACGCACATCAGCACCGAATTGAAAAGCTTACAGGAATTCCGGGTGTGTCCGTGACCCATGCTACGTTATTCTTTGGAGCTATTTTATACCCGATTGCCCTTGTTTTAAGAAAAATTCCGGGACTTAACAGGGAATTTGACACGGATATGTTAAAAGACAAGGTTGGTATTTTTGCGGAAAACCATGTGATGGGATTTATATTGGGCTGCCTGTTTGGAATTCTCGCAAAGTATTCCCTGGCCCAGATTCTTACCACAGGAATCAAGGCTGCAGCTGCCATGACGCTGTT
>PPYE01358563.1_pt1 | contig 10884 bp, 7 predicted proteins | sample 1559881 | NCBI WGS metagenome assembly PPYE01 (sample SAMN08240022, study PRJNA423297) | Human gut metagenome, whole genome shotgun sequencing project.
CAGGCTCGGACAGTATAAGTATTATGATATGGATAAGGTAATTGCCGCAGCGCTCACTGCTGTAGATGATGAGTTTGGCGTATAACGCCATAGCAAACACGTCAAAATTCCATTCTCAAGTGCAAAATACCAAAAAAGCGTTATGCCACTGTGGCACAACGCTTTTTGCTTTTACTGACAGTGCGATAATTTACCTCACTATATATTTTTCGCTTTTATATATTCCCAGGTGTATCCGCCTGCCATATGGTTTTTACCACGACAAACCCCATCAATGTTTTTAATGCCGGTTGCCATCCTTGCCGCTTTGACCGAGGGATAGTTTTCTCCGGTTTCGATACATCTGACCGGCTTTTGTTTCTTTTGTGCATTTTTATTTTGTGCGCAGTATATGCAACCGTGTCGTTTCAAATCACCGGCGTGCGGGAAAATAGTATTACCGCAGATTGTGCATCTGCATTCGATAATGTCGCTGTCGCCGGTGTACTCACCGACTATTTCAAGTTCAGGATGAATTGCATGAATCTCATTAGTGAATTGCTCTTGAGATTTACGCATTTTTGCGTGCTTAGCTTTCAAGCTGCATTCTCTGCATCCGTGACCACTCAGTAAATGATTCGGGGCGGCTTCTCCGTGATAGCCGCAAATATTGCATATATATGCAATTTTAGTAGCGGAGTTTATGTATTTTCCTACTATTGTAATGTATGGCAATTTCTCTTTAATTTTTGCAACGAACTGATCGTCGGTCGGTTTCAGTGTTTTTGCACATTTTCTGCATCCGGTCGGATTCTGCTTGATAAGCTGAGAAGGACTCGCCTCCCACTCGTAACCGCATCCGTCTTTTAAACACCTGAATTTTACTTTTGCTGACATATTTCCCTTCAATTCGCCTATAAGCTCAACATTAGGATTAACTTCTTCGAGCCTCTTTTTGTATTCATCAATGCTGATTCGCCGTGACATATCGGAAGCAACAGCTGCAATATTGTTCCAATTATCGTCGGTAAAGTCAAAATTGACATCGATTTTTTCAAGTATTGTGCCGATTATTTTTTTTAGTGTGCTATAATCCTTCTCGACGGCTAACCATCTGCTGTAAGTTGTGATATAATCATATCCCGAAACCATTTCGGCATCATCGTCATTGAAACAATCGTATATTATCATTATATCAATGCCGTTTTGGATACAAATATCATGTTTTTTTACATCTTTTGCTAAAGTTTTTTTATGAAAGCTCCAAGAGCCCGGTTCTATTGCTAACTTATAATCCGGAAGATATATATCCAACTCATTACTGATAGCAGTTCTGTCGCGTTTTTTCACTGAAACAATATCTGCTGCTTCAATTGAGCTATCCATAACAAGTGCAAGTGCAAGAAAAATAAAGTTTTCAGCAAAGGATGTCTGCGTGTGCGCACAGTACGGACAACCTATTCCGTTTTTTAGATCACATGCAACCTTGAATCCGGTTCTGTTACACCGCTTGCATTTAAATTGAATCTTGTTGTGCATACCAGTGTATTGACCGATAATCTCAATGTCCGGATGAAATTTTGCAGCTTTGATGTATTCATCGTGTGTCAGTAATCGTCCCATTTGGAAATCTCCTTATTATTTGTATTATTCTTTATTTATATTATAACGCACTTGGAACGAAATAATAATTACCATTTCGGAATAAAATTTTTATTCCGAATCATCATGCGTCGATACTGATAATCATAAATATCTAACCTCCCGTGAACCAACTCCTTTTATTACAAACCGGACAAAATTCTATTATATCTTGCCTTATGTGTAACCACCACGTCAAATTCGCACAAATGTGCATAGTTGTACAAATCGTGCACGCTATAATAATTGCATAATAAAGCAAAAAATCAATGCACTATCCGAGCTTTTTTGCAGGGATAGTGCATTTTTGTTTATATATATCTTTACACTTTTATCATTTTTTTATAGAGTTTTGCTACTATTTTTAAGTTTATCTTTTCCGTAAGCACTAAATGTCTTGTCGAACATAATTTCCCAGTTGAGATAGTCTGCAATACACTTAAACTGCTTGCTTATCAGCTCGTACTGCATATCGCCTGTAGTAGCGGCTTCAACCATGATTAAACCTACCTTTTTTCCCTTTAACAGCATACCCTTACAGTAGCATTTGTCTATCACAAGCTTCAACTGAGCCGTCATTCCCCACAAGTATACCGGCGTCGCAAACACGATCATATCCGCATTTACCAGATTATCTACTGTGGCATTTGTATCATCTTTTGCTATATACAGCCGTTCTGACATTGACAGATGCCATAGCCCTTGCATCCGCTTATATTCAGCTTGTCCGCTACAATGATTTCTGTTTTGTGTTTGCCGTCAATACCCTTCACAAAGCCATTTATAGCCGCTTCGGTATTGCCGTGTCTTGCACTTCCGTTTACTATTGCAATCGTCATATTTTACCCTTTCTGTTATGTCGCCGGATACGCAAAACCGCCCTGTCCTCTCGGACAGGGCGGCATATTGTATTATACGTTATCCGTATTTTACTTTAATTACTTCTTGTCAGCGATGGCTGCCTGAGCTGCTGCAAGTCTTGCGATCGGTACACGGAAGGGTGAGCATGAAACGTATGTCAGACCGATCTTGTGGCAGAACTCAACAGATGAGGGATCACCGCCGTGTTCGCCGCAGATACCGATGTGCATATCGGGACGTGTAGCCTTACCGAGCTTGATAGCCATTTCCATCAGCTTGCCAACGCCTGTCTGGTCGAGCTTAGCGAAGGGATCGTTCTCGAAGATCTTAGCGTCATAGTAAGCGTTAAGGAACTTGCCTGCGTCATCACGAGAGAAGCCGTATGTCATCTGTGTAAGGTCGTTTGTACCGAAGCAGAAGAACTCAGCTTCCTTAGCGATCTCGTCAGCTGTAAGAGCAGCTCTGGGGATCTCGATCATTGTACCAACTTCATACTTGAGGTCAGTGCCGGCTTCCTTGATAACAGCGTCAGCTGTTTCAACAACGAAGTTCTTAACGTACTTGAGCTCCTTAACATCGCCAACCAGAGGAATCATGATCTCAGGAACGATTGTCCAGTCGGGGTGATTCTTCTTAACGTTTAATGCAGCCTTGATAACAGCCTTAGTCTGCATCTTAGCAATTTCAGGATATGTTACTGCAAGACGGCATCCTCTGTGACCCATCATGGGGTTGAACTCGTGGAGAGATGCGATGATGTTCTTGATTGTTTCAACAGACTTGCCCTGAGCCTTAGCGAGAGCCTCGATGTCAGCTTCTTCTGTAGGAACGAATTCGTGCAGAGGAGGATCAAGGAATCTGATTGTTACGGGGCAACCTTCAAGTGCTTCGTAAAGAGCCTCGAAGTCAGCCTGCTGCATAGGCTCGATCTTAGCGAGTGCAGCTTCTCTTTCTTCAACTGTATCTGAGCAGATCATCTCACGGAAAGCGGCGATTCTGTCAGCCTCGAAGAACATATGCTCAGTACGGCAAAGACCGATACCTTCAGCACCGAGCTCTCTTGCCTTCTTAGCGTCAGCGGGAGTATCAGCGTTTGTTCTTACCTTAAGAACTCTGTACTTGTCAGCCCAAGCCATGATTCTGCCGAATTCGCCTGCGATCTGAGCGTCAACAGTAGCGATAGCACCGTCATAGATGTTACCTGTTGTACCGTCGATAGAGATTACATCGCCTTCAACGAATGTCTTGCCGCCAAGCTCAAACTTCTTGTTAGCTTCATCCATATTGATTGCAGAGCAACCGGAAACGCAGCACTCACCCATACCACGAGCAACAACGGCTGCGTGTGATGTCATACCGCCGCGAACTGTCAGGATACCCTGAGCAGCCTTCATACCTGTAATATCCTCAGGTGATGTTTCAAGACGAACCAGAACTACCTTTTCGCCCTTATCAGCCCACTCTACAGCGTCTTCAGCTGTGAATACGATCTTACCGCAAGCAGCTCCGGGAGAAGCGCCGAGACCCTTACCGATAGGTGTAGCGGCCTTGAGTGCCTTTGCGTCGAACTGGGGGTGAAGAAGTGTATCAAGGTTACGGGGATCGATCATAGCAACAGCTTCTTCTTCTGTTCTCATGCCTTCGTCAACGAGGTCACAAGCGATCTTCAGAGCAGCCTGAGCTGTTCTCTTACCGTTTCTTGTCTGGAGCATATAGAGCTTACCGTGTTCAACTGTGAACTCCATATCCTGCATATCTCTGTAGTGGTCTTCAAGAGTCTTGCAAACTTCTGTGAACTCCTTGAAAGCCTCAGGGAACTTCTGTTCCATTTCCTGAATGTGCATAGGTGTACGAACACCTGCAACAACGTCTTCGCCCTGTGCGTTTGTTAAGAACTCACCGAACAGACCCTTAGCGCCTGTAGCAGGGTCACGAGTGAATGCAACACCTGTACCGCAGTCGTCACCCATGTTACCGAATGCCATAGACTGTACGTTTACGGCTGTACCCCATGAGTAAGGAATATCGTTGTCACGTCTGTATACGTTAGCTCTGGGGTTGTCCCATGAACGGAATACTGCCTTGATAGCGCCCATCAGCTGTTCCTTAGGATCAGAGGGGAAATCTTCACCGATCTTAGCCTTGTATTCAGCCTTGAACTGACCTGCAAGCTCCTTTAAGTCGTTAGCATCAAGCTCAACGTCCTGTGTAACGCCCTTTTCAGCCTTCATCTTGTCGATAAGCTCTTCGAAGTACTTCTTGCCGACTTCCATAACTACGTCGGAGTACATCTGGATAAATCTTCTGTAGCAGTCCCAAGCCCATCTTTCGTTGTTTGACTTTTCAGCCATTACTGCAACAACGTCCTCGTTAAGACCGAGGTTAAGAATAGTATCCATCATACCGGGCATAGAAGCTCTTGCACCTGAACGTACAGATACGAGCAGGGGATTTTCCTTATCACCGAACTTCTTGCCTGTGATGCCTTCCATCTTTACGATGTATTCGTTGATTTCAGCCATGATCTCGTCGTTGATCTTACGGCCGTCTTCGTAGTACTTTGTACAAGCCTCTGTTGAAATTGTGAAGCCCTGGGGTACGGGAAGACCGATGTTGGTCATTTCTGCAAGGTTTGCGCCCTTACCGCCGAGAAGCTCTCTCATTGTAGCATTACCCTCTGAGAAGAGGTAGCAATACTTATGTGCCATTGGGGGTTCCTCCTAAATTATTATTCCGGCCGTTTGTCTGAATTTTCCTTTTCTGCGGAAACCGGCAGAATTACAGACTTCTCAGCCATACAATAAGTATTATAACAGATTTGATTCTACTTTTCCAGTGTTTTTTAAAATTTTTTTGTTTTTATGTACCGAAAATGAAGAAAAATTTTTGTAAAATGTGACTAAAGCGTGTTTGGCTGTCTGGTAAAGAGGTATATCGGCATCGAATCGTGCTATACGATAACAAAAAAAGCAACAGAAAAAGCTGCGGCGAAACATACATTTCGTCACAGCTTTAAATTCAAATCCGATCTCAGTATTTCCGTACGTTCTGTACAGCCATCATTACGAGCACCGCAACAGTATTATAAAGTGTGATAACACTGGGCGTAAGCAGGGTCATTTCTCTTAGCAGCACCATTACAAGCACCAGAAGAAGTCCGAGTGCGGACGAACCGAGCATAATCGCCTTTGACAGCGAGAAATCACGGACAAGATTCTTTGCCGCCATAATAGCTCTTGCAAACGAGGTGAATGTACCCGAGCAGGAAAGTCCGCCGTTTCCTCTTGAGGTGTACTTAGTGCTTTCGCTGTATTCCTCGTGTGCTTCGTGAGGAAGCACCTTTACGAGCGACGGGTCAAGCTCGAATATATCCGCAAGGCTTTCTGCCGTTACAAGAGAATCGGTAGTATGAACAAGCACAGTTATGCCTTTTGACTGAAGTGCCTTCAGCGTTGACTGTATTTCGGGATTTGCCGTCATACCCACAACGAACATTGCGACTATATCACCGCTTACCGCAAGATATACAGGCTCAAGACCTTCCGGACAGTATTTGCGTTCATTCTTCTTGTTCGGCAGATCTATGTTGTGCATTTCCATAAGCGCCCTGCCGCCGAGCATAACACGCTTTGTTCCTATCCAGCCCGTAACGCCGCAGTTATCCTCGTAAATGCAGTTATCGACCTTCTTGAGAAGCTCCTTGTTGCCAAGAGTCATATCATAGAACGGGTATGACAGTATACCGTCTGTGTGTATCGCAAGGCTTGCCGCCATAAGTATAGCCTCGTCAACGCTGGTCTTGATGATTGAGTTCTTCTTCTGCCAGCGCTTCAGCTTTTTTATCTGTACGCTTCCTGCGGGGAAGAGTGTCTTTGCGTCTGTCATTACCGTGTTTACATCGGAAAATTCGATTGCCGCATCATATCCCAGCAGTGCCGCATTGCATTCGCTGAGCTTTTTTGAGGCACGGGAAAGAGGTCTGTTCACAACGAACAAAAGCGAGAACGGAGTTACTGCCAATATGGTGGCAATAGCCGCAGAAATCGCCCAGTAGAGCGGATTTTCGGCTCCCGATGTGGCAAATTCACTGCCAAACGGATTTATGAACGCCAGTATTCCTGCCACAAGTCCCGCAACAAGCGAGGCTATTATCAGCTTTATCGACATTCTGTCCGCCTCGTCGTCGCAGTAGCTCGATTTCAGAAAGTCCGTCAGAAATTCGGTTTTACGCATTGCCGCAATCACAGGAATCTTTTCGCCTGCCGCTCTTGTGAGTGCGGAGGCACGTTCCTCACCGTCGATTACCTGCGCATAATATTTCTGGCTGTCGCCCGATATGAATTTGAAGTTACGCTTTGCACGGGAAATCATATATATCTTTCCGATTGTGTTGAACATAAGACCGACCAGTGCGGTTGAAAGATATATGAACGAGTGACCGAGCTTGAACGTCTGTACGTCAACAAGCGAGATAACTCCGCCGATCAGCGACAGTACCGATGTAAAAGCGCATACCGAGTCGCAGTCGGCTTTTCCGGTCACCAGTTTTACAGCGCCGTTGCTTATTGCTGTCGAGCATATCGCAATGCCGAGTACGCCAAGCACAAGATAAATGTATATCAGCGAGTTTACATCGCCGGACGTTCCGTTTATGAAATTGAACGCAGAGCCGAGTCCCAGCTTTGCGAACAGGCTGAAGTCGTTCATTACGGCGATAATGACGCTTATCATCGTTATGACCGTAAGCATACCGAGCCTTATCTTAAGCCCCTTGTGGCTTGCACAGAGATCCGCCCATATCTGGCCTGTGCTGTCATAGTCCTCGAATTCTTCCTCAGGCTCTGCCTGTTCTTCGGTTTCGGGCACCTCGTCCTCAAGCACAAAGTCCTTCAGCTTGTGCTTCTTTGCCGCCGCAAGCTCAGCCTGCTTTTCCTCCTCCACAGCGGGATTTTCTGTCGGAATGGCGCCGGTTGCCTCGATTATCTGCTTCTGATAGTCTATGTTCAGCGGATGCGGAAGCGTAGTCCTGTCGCCGTTTATTGTGTTGAGCGTTATCGTGCGGTATGCCTTGACATTTTCCTTGCGTTGCTGCGCAAGATTCCTGTTCAGCTTCTCTATAAGATTATCGGTAGATTTCTTTCCGTGATATTCCTTTACGGGAGCGTCGTCGCTTTTCGTATCCGAAACCGCTTTTTCCAAAACATCTGCGGTATCGCTTATTTTTTCGGCAAGAGAGGTCTTCTGCGGTGCTATGGCTTTCAGATCGTCGCCCGCTATGCCCTGCGTGTTGCCTGCGTACATACCGCTCAGCTCCGCAACGGAAACAAGCTCCTTTTCCTTTACCTGCTCGTTTACCTTTTCCTTGACCTCAAGAGGATTTACAAGAGCCAGCATATCGTCGGGGTCGGAGTTCTCACGCTCCTTTTCAAGCATCATTCTGCGTTTTTCCTCGTCGCTGACGATCTCCTTGCGGATCTCGTGAACAGGCTCGGGAGCTTTTTCGGTTTCTGCCGGCTTTGCCTGCACGGTTTTTTCGTTTTCCGCCAAAGCTTTTGCTTTATGCTCGTCAATATCAATCTCACTGCTTGCGTCCGCTATCATAAAATTATCGGTTTCGCCAAGCACTTTATCGACATCGCTCTGTTCGCCGGTTATTTTGTCTATATCGGAGTTATCCGTACTGCCGTTATCTTTCCTGCTCTCATAAGACGTTACTTTTGATACTTCCTTAGAGCCGTCCTGCGCTTCGTTTATATATTCTGCGTCAACATTTTCCGTGTCGCCGTCCTTTTCACGCAGATATACGCCGTCCTCGCTTCCGTCAAGTCCTTCTATTATTGCGGTTGCGCTTATGTCATGATGACGTGGTGGCGTATCATCTCCGTATGATCTGCCGGTATTGTCCGAGTCGCCGCTTTTCTTTGCGTCAAGCTCTGCCAGAATATCGTCTATTGAATAATCAGCCATATCATGAGCGTCCTTTCGTTTCTTATTTTCCGGTCGTGCCTTTATCTGTATTTGACCGCCTCGTACATCAGTATGCCTGCGCAGACCGAAGCGTTGAGCGAATTTACCTTGCCGAACATGGGGAGCGACAGCACAACGTCACAGTTTTCTCTTACGAGTTTTCCAAGTCCGAAGCCTTCGCTTCCGATAACGAGTGCCAACGCTCCGGACAGATCTGCCTTGTCTATGGGAGTTCCGTCCGCCTCCGCACCGTACACCCAGACTCCGTGCTTTTTGAGCGTTTTTATGGTATCAACAAGATTTGACACCCTTGCTATCTTTATCCATGCCGCCGCACCTGCCGATGTTTTGAAAACGGTAGGATTGACGGTAGCACTGCGTCTTTTCGGAATAATCACTCCGTCTGCACCCGCCGCCTCGGCTGTACGGATTATCGCACCCAGATTATGCGGATCCTGTATCTCGTCACAGATTATTATAAAAGGCGGCTTGCCCTTGCTTTCGGCATTTGCGAGAATATCCTCGACCGTGCAGTATGAAACTGCCGATAATGCCGCCGCAACGCCGCCGTGCTTGTCGCCGCACAAGGCTTTCAGCTTATCCTCGCCTGCGTCCTTTACGACTATGCCCTGCTTTTTGGCAAGTGCGATGATCTGATTCATCCCCTGCGCACCTTTAAGCACAAAGACGGTGTCTATCGGCTTTTCGGCTTTGAGAGCCTCCGTGACCGCATTTTTACCGTATATAATTTCTTCGTTTGAAGCTGTTCCCATTATGATACCTCTGTAATTTTCTTGTATCTGCATACAGATATGCAGATTAAGTATAACATAAACCGACTTCTTTTGCAAGCAAAATAAAGGCTCGAAGCAACCTTTCACGAATTTTTCACAACGTTTATTGAAAAAATTGCTTAATTATTTTTTATTGTGATGAAGATAATATTATTGTCGGATATTTTCCGACAGCCGAAAGGAGAAGAATAATGGATTTTAAACGTGATGAATCGTTGCAGAAAAGGAAAAACACGGGTTACAGCGACACCGCAAGGATAATGAGAAGGGCGCTCGGAGTAACGGCGATGAGAGGCTCGGATTTCGATCCCGACGGAAGCTATACCGGCGTATGCGACAATATTTACGAAAAACCCGTGCAGGATGCCGACGATTTATAATTAACGCTTGAAATAAGCCTTCCGTTGTGGTATGATATTTCTGTTCATCACTAAATTTATTATCACAACGGAAGGTGTTTTTTTGTTACATACTGAGCAGGACAAAAAGCAGATAAAGATAATTACGCTCGGTGAGCTTAATCGCCGTGCGGAAGATATTGATACGTTCATCGGAACCTCCGAAAAGCAGTACTCGGATAAAATAGCGGCGGCGGCAGACAGCATAGCGCAGTGCCACAAACAAAAGCCGCTGGTGCTTTTGTCGGGGCCGTCCGGTTCGGGCAAAACCACAACGGCATATCGCATAGCGGATGCGCTTGTGAAAAAGGGTATTAAGGCGATAGTCATATCTATGGATGATTATTTCGTGCCGGGAGTTATACCGCCCGATGAAAACGGCAGGGTAGACTTTGAAGCACCTGCAAGGGTCGATTGCGAGCTTCTGAAAAAAGATCTGCGTACTCTGGCGGCAGGCGGCGAGGTAAGACTGCCTAAATTCAATTTTGCCGATAATTCAAGACAGCACGGCAACGCAATACGATGCGACGGCAACACGGTAGTTATAATAGAGGGCATCCATGCGCTCAATCCCGATGTTACGGGCAAGATGCACGACAGCGCAACGTTTATCTATGTCAGCGTCCGTACAAGAATAGCCGATGAAAAGGGCGGACTTCTCCACCCGTCAAAGATACGCCTTATCCGCAGGCTCTCCCGTGACAAGCTGTTCAGAGGAAGGGATTATCACAGGACGATAGAACAGTTCCCCAGCGTACAGCGTGGCGAAAGCCTTTATATAATGCCGTATAAGCACCTTGCGGATTTCGATATAGATACATTCTTCCCGTATGAGCTTTCGGTATACCGAAGCGTGCTTGCGAAGCTCTGCGACAACGATTTTGACGAATGTATAAGACAGGTCAACCGCTACAGCGAGTTACCCAGATTCCTGTCGCTGATAAAAGAGGTTCCGCCGGAGGCAGTCCCCGAAAATTCGCTTATAAAGGAATTTATAGGCTGATATAAGGCTTTGCACAGAGCCGTCCGAACATATCGGATGGCACAGACTGTTGATAAACCTATATTCTTATAATAATACGGGGTTTGGGGCGTAGCCCCAAGCGGGGTGAGGGCGGCAGCCCCACATTCAGCCCCTTCCCGAGGGGAAGGGGTTTGGGGTTTTGGCAAGGATGCCGAGATAGAACGCCCAAAGGCTTTGCAGGACGCAAAGCCCACAAAGCGTTCTTATAGGGATAGAGAAT
>PPYE01358564.1_pt1 | contig 10884 bp, 5 predicted proteins | sample 1559881 | NCBI WGS metagenome assembly PPYE01 (sample SAMN08240022, study PRJNA423297) | Human gut metagenome, whole genome shotgun sequencing project.
GTGCTGCTGAGTCAGCGCCACCACCTTCACCCATGGCCTGGAATGACTTGATCATACCGGTTACAGTACCGAGAAGACCGGTCAATGTACCAAGTGTTACGATTGTAGCGATGATAGGCAAGTTCATTGTCAAAGTAGGCATCTCCAACTGTGTTGCCTCCTCGTGAGCCTGCTGAATCTTAGCTACCTTCTGTGCCTTCTTCAAAGATGCATTAGCGCCAGACTCCATTGACTTGTAAGCGTTCAAAGAAGCCATAACAACGTTAGCTACAGTACCGCGCTGCTTGTTGCAGAGCTGCTCAGCCTTAGCGAAGTCGTTTGCGTTCAAAGCTGTCTTGATGTTTGCAACGAACTTAGGAAGTGCACCTGTACCAGTAGCGGTCTTAAGAGCCAACCAACGCTCGATTGTCATTGCCAATACAGTGAGCAATAAAGTGTGGATAACAGGTACGATAACACCACCTTTGTAGATTGTACCCCAAATGTCTGCTGGGTGATCCTGTACACCTGGATCCTGGAAGTGCATGTCGTTTCCGAACCATGTGAAGAACAATGTGAATGCGATGATAGCACATACCACGATGATCCAGAATGCGCCTCTTACTCCCTGAAAGCCCTCAGACTTTTTAGCTGGGGCTGCTTGTTTTGTAGTTGCCATAATTTTACTTTTTAAATTATTAGTTAATAAATTTATTTATTGTTTCTTTTTATATGTTTTTGTTACCTTTTGGTGTTGTTGACACTTTCAGGTTATCGTTTTTGGTCAATCCTTTGGCAAAGATAATAATTAAATAAGAACTACGAACGTAATTAAGAAGTTTTAACGAGATATTTCTTATATTTGGTCAAAATATCTCGTTAATTTTTACTTTTTCTCGTCTTTTATCCTTTTCTCGTCAAATTTTTACCCTTAAAGCATTCCGATATAAAAAGCCTCTTTTGGGGGAGGCTCTTTTTTACTTGAGTTTGCTCAGGGCTTCTTTGATTCTGCGGATTGCTTCCTTGATGTTCTCGTCGCTTGTTGCGTAGCTCATTCTGAAGCAATCAGGATCACCGAAGGCATCACCACCTACTGTCGCTACATGGGCTTCCTCCAAGAGGTACATGGCGAAGTCTGTTGAGTTGTTGATGGTCTTGTCTCCATTGCTCTTGCCAAAGTAAGAGTTGCATTTTGGGAAGAGATAGAAGGCTCCTTGAGGAATGTTGACTTCCAAGCCAGGAACTTCCTTGGCGAGTTTGACAATCAGGTCTCTGCGGCGCTCGAATGCCTGACGCATTTCTTCTACTGCACTCTGGTCGAGTGTGTAGGCTGCTTCTGCTGCTTTCTGGCTAACAGAGCATGTACCGCTTGTATATTGTCCCTGCAATTTGTTGCAGCCCTTGATAATCCACTCTGGACCTGCCAGGAAACCGATTCTCCATCCTGTCATAGCGTATGCTTTTGATACACCGTTTGCGATGATGACCTGCTCCTTGAGACCTGGTTCCTGAGCAATGCTGTGATGCTTGCCGATGTAGTTGATGTGCTCGTAGATTTCATCTGCAAGTACGAATACATCTGGATGCTTTTTGAGGACATCAGCTAATGCTGCTAACTCTTCCTTAGAATAGACGCTACCTGTTGGGTTGCTTGGTGAGCAGAGGATAAGCATCTTGGTCTTAGGAGTGATTGCTGCCTCCAATTGCTCTGGAGTCATCTTGAAGTCCTGGTCGAAACCTGCGTTGACGATGACAGGTACACCGCCTGCCAACTTTGCCATCTGTGGATAACTTACCCAGTATGGTGCAGGGATAATCACTTCATCGCCTGGGTTGACAAGTGCGAGGATTACGTTGCAGATACCCTGCTTGCCACCTGTGCCTACGATTACTTCATTGACGGTATAGTCAAGTCCGTTCTCATTTTTTAGTTTGGCAACAATCGCTTTTCGCAAATCTGGATAGCCAGGAACTGGTGAATATCTGGAGAAGTTATCATCAATAGCTTTCTTTGCTGCCTCTTTGATATTCTCCGGAGTGTTGAAGTCTGGTTCTCCTACGCTCATGTTGATTACATCAATTCCTTGAGCTTTCATTTCACTACTCTTCTGTGACATCGCCAGCGTTGCTGAAGGTGCCAATCTGTTTAGACGATCAGATAATTGTGCCATAATTCAATTTATATTAATGTTTTGACTGCAAAATTAATCATTTTATTTCTTTTAGAGAAGAAAACGTGTCATTAATTCTATTTTTGCAATAAAATAATAACATCTTTTTTCTTTTTTCTCTCTTTTTAAAGGTGCAAGGTATGACCCATCCTGTCTCTTTTGGTCTTGAGATACCGTTCGTTGTATTTATTAGGTACAACTTCGATAGGTACATTTTCTACAATTTCGAGACCATAAGCTTCCAGGCCAACTCGCTTGACTGGGTTGTTAGTGAGCAAACGCATCTTGTGAACTCCCAACTGGCGCAGCATCTGTGCACCGCATCCATAGTCGCGCTCATCTGGCTTGAAGCCGAGATGTGTGTTGGCATCCACGGTGTCATAGCCTTCTTCCTGCAACTTGTATGCAGCAATCTTGTTCATCAGACCGATGCCTCTACCTTCCTGTTGCATGTATATGACTACACCTTTTCCTTCTTTTTCTATCATTTCCATAGCTCTGTGCAACTGCTGTCCGCAGTCGCAGCGCATGCTTCCCAAGATGTCGCCTGTAGCACATGAAGAATGAACACGTACCAGAATAGGTTCATCTTCATTCCATTCGCCCTTGATGAGAGCCATGTGTTCCAGTCCGTTGCTGGCCTGACGGAAAGGAATCAGTCGGAAATGACCATATTCTGTAGGCATGTCAACTTCTTCGCCCACTTCGATGAGTGATTCCTTCTTCAGTCGGTAGGTAATCATGTCTTTGATAGAGATGACTTTCAAGCCCCATTCCTTGGCAAATTCAAGGAGTTCTGGAAGGCGAGCCATCGTTCCGTCCTCATTCATGATTTCCATGAGTGCACCTGCAGGGTAGAGACCTGCCATTCTGCAAAGGTCGATAGCTGCCTCGGTATGACCACTGCGACGGAGTACGCCATTATCTTGTGCATAGAGTGGGTTGATGTGACCCGGACGTCCGAATGTCTGAGCGGTGGAGTTTGGATCAGCCAACGCCTTGATGGTCTCAGCTCTGTCGTGTGCAGAAACACCAGTGGTGCATCCTTCCAGTTTGTCAATCGTTACCGTAAAAGGAGTGCCCAACATAGAGGTGTTATCAGATACCTGATGAGGAAGGTCCAATTCATCACATCTGCTGATGGTGATAGGAGCGCAAAGTACGCCTCTTGCGTGTTTGAGCATGAAGTTTACCTTTTCTGCATCTATCTTCTCTGCTGCAATAATGAGATCGCCTTCGTTCTCGCGATCTTCATCATCTACAACAATTACGAATTTTCCTTCTTTGAAGTCTTTTACAGCATCTTCAATGTTGTTTAATCTTAAATCTGCCATTTTGATACTTTATTTTATAGTTACATTTTGATTATTACGTGTTTGTATATCTTTTATTCTGCCGATGATATCGGTGTTGGTCTGAGAGATGATACGCAGGTCTCTGTACAGACGCATTCTGAATCTCCACATACGCAGGTATAATACGATGCCGAGTGGTACGATGATAGCCGCAGCGATATTCAGCCATTTCCTTTCGAATGGTCTTGTATGTGCCTTGGTGGTCAGAATCGGATATTTGTTCAAATCGTGCAGAATGAACTTGTTCTTTGTATTTGTCAGGTCTTCTATCACGTTCTCCAACTCCTCGCTGATGCGTTCTATCTCGTGGTCAGGCTGATATCTGAAGAATACATTGATGAAATTAGGCAGTCTTTTGAGGTGCTGCACCTTATTATATATATATATATCTTCTGTAATCTTTTCCAGTTTTTCTGCATCTGCCGTGTAATCCGGGTTGTTGATGATGACTTCCTTGCCGAAAATGTGGCGTTTCAGTCGGATGCCCAGCAGTTTTGCAAAGAATTCCTTATAGGCATCGATATTGAACACGGCAGAGTCGTTGGTGGCTTTCCAGGTGACGAAGATAGCCAGTGGAATCATGACCGCTGATGCCAAACCCTTACCAAACCAGATGGCCCACATTCCGCTTCTTGCCATTCTGTATCCGGAATTATCCAAGATGAAGTAGATGATGAAAATCAGTACGGATATCACGACAGGAAAACCGAGTCCTCCTTTTCGGATGATGGCACCGAGTGGTGCGCCGATGAAGAAGAATATCAGGCACGATAGGGCTAGCATGAACTTGCTGATGGCTTCGATTTTGTGTAATCTGATAATCTGATCTGCATCACCGGTCATCATGCTCTTGAAATCCAGGTCGCTCGATGCTTGACGGATATCCGACAAAGCGCTGTTGATAACTCTGATCTTCTGGTCTTGCGGGAGTCTGTTGAATAGGGTATCTATCTCATATCCCTTTGCATCTGCCTTCTTGATGGCATTGGCTGAGTCTGCTTTGCTGACAGATGGGATTCGGTAATATCTGACAGATGCATCAGCCAGATAGCTTCTTCCTACAGAGTCATATCTGGCATTCAGCGAGTCGATGGTATGATAGATTTGTTCCAAACTCTTGCCCTTGGCGTTATTGGATAGCGATGCTGCGTCTGTCATATTGAAGTCTGCATCGAAGTCCAGGACAATTCTTTTGCTGATAAACGACTCTCTTCGGTATGGCACGGAAGCACTGTTCGCCATTTCGCTACTTTGCATGTTCTCAAACCATTCGCCGCTCCAGAGGGTGAGCAGGAGGTGCTTCTTTTCGGCAGTACTCTGGAGCATGGCAGAGTCGGCAAGAATGATGGCGGCATCTTCGTAGCTGTCTGTCATGCGGTAGATCATTACTCCATAGAGCTTACCGGTTTTGATATCTTTCTTCTGCACATACAGGTTGCAGTTTGGAATACCATCATAGAAAATACCTTCCGGGATTTCCAGTTCCGGACTCTTCTGTTTCATGGAGATGAGGAGTTGGGTAAGTTTCATGTTGGACCTTGGACCAATGTTGTTTTGGAAGTAGAAGGAACCAAACATGATGATGATGGTGATGATGATCAGAGACCGGAAGGATTGCATCAGGGAAATACCCGCAGCCTTGATGGCTGTAAGCTCTGAACTTTCACCGAGATTACCAAACGTGATCAGTGAGGAAAGAAGAATAGCAAGTGGTAATGCTTGGGGAACAAGCATTAATCCCATATACCAGAAAAATTGAGCCATCACTTCCATGGTCAGTCCTTTTCCGATGAGTTCGTCAATGTATCTCCACAAGAATTGCATCATCAGCACAAACTGGCAGATGAAAAATGTTCCTATGAAGAGTAAGCCAAACTGTTTGGCGATAAATATGTCTAATTTCTTAATTCGAAGCATCTTATTTATGTCTATTGAACAAGTCGGTATATTCCGTTTATTCATTTTCAGTCTGCAAAGGTAACACAAAAAAATAGAATATCCTTCATTTTTGCAGATTTTATATATTTATTAAGGTGTAAAATAGGCTGCAAATAGGGTGAAAATAAAAAAATGCACTTTTTTCGAAAAAAAATGCAGAAAAATTTGTTCAATTCAAAATAATGTATTACCTTTGCACCCGCAATCGAGAAAACGATTTGCTGTGATGGCGGGATAGCTCAGCTGGTTAGAGCGTCGGATTCATAATCCGGAGGTCGTGGGTTCGGGTCCCACCCCCGCTACAAAAAGAACACTAACTGAAAAGTTAGTGTTTTTTTATGCTCAAAACTTTCCCTATTTTATCCACAAGGTTTTATAAAGTTATCCACATCTTTCTATTTATTGTTGATAACTGTTGTATATATCTGAATATGAAATGTTTATTCTTGTAGTTTAAGGTGTTGGTATCTTCATTGGATTTTGGATTATACCGCTTTTTATCTTCCTTTTTTCTTTTTCTCCAAACCAGGTTTATAGGCTCTAATTTTGAAAATTATTAAAAAATATTGCATTCTTGTCTGATATTTCAAAAAATAATCGTATATTTGTCACGAATTTCAATATTAGTAAAAATGCCTTTTGAGGGATAAACTGCAATATGGTTATTTAAATTTCAAAGTTTATGAAGTGTTATAATACCAGACTATTCCATTTTATAATAATTGTATTAATTGGATTTGTTGGCTGTTTACTTATTGTTGGCTGCGTGAAGCATCCAAAGAAATATGTCATCGGAGTATCCCAATGCTCTGAGGATATTTGGCGCGATAAACTCAATGATGAGTTGAAGATGGGAGAATACCTCAATGATTCTATTATTGTGAAACTTGCTTCTTCGAATGATGATAATGTGTTGCAGAACAAGCAGGTCAACCAGTTTGTAGATGAAGGTGTAGATTTGCTGATTATTTCTCCTAATCAGATGAGTGCCATTTCCAAGGCTGTTGAGCGTGCCTATGACAAGGGAATCCCTGTGATTTTGTATGACCGTATGTCCAATACTGATAAATATACAGCTTTCATAGGTTGTGACAATTATAAGATAGGTAACTCTATGGGCAAATATATAGCTCAGCAACTGCAGGGTAAGGGACGTGTTGTTGAGATTCGCGGACTTGAAGGGTCTTCACCAGCTTTGGAGCGTCATCGTGGTTTTGTGGATGCGCTTAAATCCTATCCGGATGTTCAAGTAGTAGCTTCTGCTGGTGGAGATTGGAAGGAGGAAAGCGGTATTCGTGCAATGAAGAAAATACTGAAAAAGACGCAGGATTTTGATTTCGTCTTTGCTCATAACGACCGCTTGGCTTGGGGTGCATACGTGGCTGCTAAGCAGATGGGCGTAAACCGCAATTATAAATATACCGGTGTGGATGGTATGGCAACCGAGGGTGGGGGCCTGGAACTCGTGCGTGATGGAGTGTTTGATGCATCCTATCTTTATCCTACTAAGGGCGATGAGGTTATTGCCTTAGCAATGAAGATATTAAAGCATCAACCTTACAAACGCGATAATTTCTTGAGTACTTCCATCATCACCAAGGCTAATGCAGAGCTTACTTTGATGGAAGCAAGGGATGCTGAGCGGCAGACACGGAATCTGAAAACTTTGCACAAGCAAGTCGATCAGTATCTTGCTGATTATAATTCTCAGCAAGTCATGCTGATAGGCTTATGTCTGTTCCTTTTTATCTGTATTGCTGGTGCAGCGCTGATATTCAGAGGTTATGTTGTTAAAGTAAAGTTGAACGAAAAACTGGCAAATACGAACGATGAACTGAAAAGGGTTAATGGCGAATTGGGTCAGAAAAATGATGAGCTAAAGCGCTTGAATGATGAAGTTATGGAATTAACTAATTCCCGCTTGGTATTCTTTACCAACATCAGTCATGAACTTCGCACGCCGCTTACTTTGATAGCAGATCCGGTAGAGATGCTTTTGGAGGATAATAGTATCAAGGGGAAAGCAAGAGATTTGCTGAAGATGGTACAGCGTAATGCCTTGGCACTTCAGCAGTTAGTAGGAAGTATTCTTGATTTCCGCAAGATTCAGAATGGAAAGATGGATTTGGAACTTTATCGTTTTGACCTTGTAAAGGCATTGACGCTTTGGACCAGTGATTTCCTGCTGGCAGCTGAACGTAAGCATATCATGCTTCATCTGGATGTAGAAGAATTTAAGAGACAGGGAAAGATAGTGGCTGATAAAGAGAAAATTGCTCGTGTCGTATTCAATCTCTTAAGCAACGCCTTGAAATATACTCCTACTGGAGGCGATATTTTTGTATCTTTAAAAATGGTTGATCCTCATCAGGTTAAAGGTTTATCTGCTGAGACCATCAATTCTTATAAGGATTTTTTCCGTATCGATGTGCGTGATACGGGCATGGGAATTTCTCATGAAGAAGCTGAAAAGGTGTTTGAACGTTTCTTTCAGGCCAAAGGTGCTGCCAGTGGAACGGGTATCGGATTGGCCCTTGTCAAGTCGTTTGTGGAGTTACATCATGGCAAGGCTTGGGTGGAGAGCAAAACGGATCAGGGTAGCAATTTTATAGTAGTTATTCCTTGTAAACAGATAGGTGATGAACAGGTTATCCACAATGATGAGGAAATTGTGGATAACTCTGAAAGTGCTTCATTATCAGTAGGTAAAATGACGATTAATGAGTCTGATCTGCAGTATATCGACGATGGAAATAAACAAAATGGAAAACTCCAGAAGTTGTTGGATGAGCAAGGAAACAAACCTTCTTTATTGGTGATTGATGATAATAATGACATTCGTCAATATATTCGCACGCTTTTGCAGGATAAGTTTTATATCTTTGAGGCTTCCGATGGTAAGGAAGGTTTGGAAATCGCCCGGAAGGAAGTTCCTGATCTGGTAATCTGTGATGTCATGATGCCTGTGATGAATGGTTTGGAATTTACAAGGCAGTTGAAGACCCAGACCATCACTTCTCATATTCCTGTCATTGTGCTCACTGCTAAAAATCTGGATGAGCATCGTGCCCAAGGTTATGAGTATGGTGCTGATTCTTACATTACCAAACCATTTCATGGCAAGGTTCTTTTGTCCCGTATAGAAAACCTTCTCAAGCAGCGAAGATTGCTGAAGAGTCATTTTGAGAATATTTTCAATCAGACTTCTCAAACAGCAGAACAGGAAGTAGCTATGAACCAGTTGGAAGATAGAGACAAGCAGTTCCTCAATCAACTTCATGCTATTATCCAGAAGAATCTTTCAGACAGTGAGTTTGGCGTAGAGGATATTGGCAAAGGAATCGGCTTGAGTCGTGTGCAACTCTATCGTAAGGTGAAAGCTATGACGGGGTCTTCTGTAGTAGATTTGCTTCGCAAGGCTCGTCTTGCCAAGGCTAAACGACTACTTGAAAGCCGTAGTATGAGTGTTTCAGAGGTCGCCTATGATGTCGGTTTTTCTGCACCTTCTTACTTTACGAAGTGCTTTAAGGAAGAATATGGTATGTTGCCAGGAGAAGTAGGGAATAACTAAAGTCTTTATTCCCAATCTTCAAACTCCAGTTCCAGTTCCCGGTATTCTGGTCCTTGGCTACTGTTTTCCCTGTCCTCTTTCCTTGCTTCTTCTGAAGTGGCATTGCTTACAGATAAGCCGAGAAGGCGGATAGGGCGGCTGGCGGAGTAATCCACTTGTTGGAGCAATCGCTTGGCAAGTGGGAGTATTTCTCCTTTTTCCTTCAGGATTTTCTCTTGTGAAATGCTGCGGGTAATCTGGGTGAAGTCGGAAAACTTCACCTTTAAAGTTAATGTCCTACCCTCAAACCCACTCTTGGAAATCCGCTCCTGGAGTTCAAGTACTGAATGATAGAGTTCTATGATGACTGCCGCTTTTTTATAGATATCTTCCAGAAAAGTCTGTTCGCATCCCACAGACTTCCTCACTCTGCTTGTGATAACAGGTCTGTTGTCTATCCCACGGGCAAAGTCATAGAAGATATGACCGGCTTTTCCGAACACTTCAACCAGATGTTCCTCGGATACTTTCCGTAGGTCAGCTCCGTTGAAGATACCCATGAAGTGCATCTTTTGCAAGGTTTTCTTGCCCACGCCCCAGAAATCCTCTACTGGTAGCTGGGCGATGAAATCGAGTGCCTTGTCGGGATGAATGGTGCAGATACCATCAGGTTTACGGTAATCAGAAGCCACTTTGGCGAGAAACTTGCAGTAGCTGATGCCAGCCGAGGCGGTGAGTCCGGTTGCTTCCTTGATACGGGTTTTGATTTCTTTGGCGATATCCACCGCCAGTTCTATCCCTTTCTTATTCTGTGTTACATCAAGAAAGGCTTCATCTATGGAGATGGGTTCGATGAGATCGGTATATTCCTGGAATATCTGATGTATCTGATGGGATATTTTAGCGTAATAATCATGCCGGCAGGGCACGATGATGAGATTAGGGCAGCGCTGCTTGGCCTGAGCGATGGATTGCGCCGAGTGAACGCCATACTTCCTTGCCTCATAGCTGGCTGTAGAAACCACACCACGTGGTCCGTCGAAGCCAACCGCTACCGGTTTGCCCCGAAGTTCCGGATTGTCTCTTTGCTCTACAGCCGCAAAGAAAGCATCCATGTCGATATGTATGATCTTGCGTTCTTCCATCGTCTTGTTGTAATTCGACTTATCTCAATCTGATGCAAAGATACTGTTTTATTCTTTTTTGAAACAAATCTTTTAGAAAATTTTGCTTATTAGATGCTTCAGGTGCTTCTTTTGCTGATAAAAAACGTTCATTGGCTATTAATTTTGTTGCAATGAACGGAAAGTTATATCAGATGAAAGGATATTTTAAGTATGTGTTTAGACCTTTATATAATTTTGCATCAGAAATCAAAACAATAACGCTAACAATTAAAACATTAAGGTTATGAATACCTATTCTATGAGAAAGTCAGCAGCCATGGTGCTTGCGCTTTCATTACTTCATGTCTCTTCAGTTTTAGCACAAGACGACAATACCAACTCTAAGGAGGAAGGTAATCGTAATGTGATGTTGAATGCAGCCAGTGCGAATGGTCCTCGTGAGATTCAGATTGGTCTTCCATCAGCCGATGTCAATGTGTTGGAAAATGGTTTGCCTGTTACTTATGCAACCAATCCTCATTCTGTAAATACGATTTGGCGTGGTGATGCAAGTTTGAGCCATCAAGGTTTGCTCAAGATTGCCGAGACGGCCATCACTACTGGTAATATTGGTTATGCCGTAAACTCTTTCACCCAGAAGGGGCAGAAAGGTTTCAATGGTACTTTGAATTATAAGAGCAATCACTTCGGATTGCAGGAATTCTCTTTGAATATGAATGGTGATTTGGGAAGCGACTGGTACTACAGCTTTAATATGTATCAGG
>PPYE01233872.1_pt1 | contig 10883 bp, 9 predicted proteins | sample 1559881 | NCBI WGS metagenome assembly PPYE01 (sample SAMN08240022, study PRJNA423297) | Human gut metagenome, whole genome shotgun sequencing project.
CTATTAATTCATAAACAAAATAGATAAGTCTTTGGGGATAGGTGAAATTCCTTACCGGCGGTAAAGTCCGCGAACCTTTTTGGTATGAATCGGTGCAATTCCGATACCGACAGTAGAGTCTGGATGAGAAAAGACGAGGCACGTTTGTTGTGCGCATTTATGATGACCCAAGGACTATGTAATAGTCCTTTTTTTATTGAGGTGATATGGTGGATGACGTAGTATATATGAAGCGCGCCATTGAACTGGCAAAATTAGCCACAGGTCACACCTCACCAAATCCTTTGGTTGGTGCTGTTGTGGTAAAAGATAATACAATAATCGGTGAAGGTTATCACCATAAAGCTGGTACAGCTCATGCTGAGGTGCATGCACTAAATCAAGCAGGTGATAATGCCAAAGGTGCTACTTTATACGTAACATTAGAGCCATGTTCCCATTATGGAAAAACACCACCTTGTGTGCTTCGTATCATTGAGGCTGGTATAGCTAAAGTAATAGTAGGTAGTACGGATCCAAATCCACTAGTTTCTGGAAAAGGAATGGAGTTACTTCGTGAAGCAGGTATTGAGGTTGTTTGCCCCGTATGTAGTGATGAATGTGCTGAACTAAATGAGCATTTCTTTACCTATATACAGACAGGTAAGCCTTTTGTCACTCTAAAAAGTGCTATGTCACTAGATGGGAAAATTGCTACATCTACTGGACAATCTCAATGGATTACAAATGAGTCCTCTCGTCGTGATGGACATGTGTTGCGTGCCACGCATGATGCCATGCTCGTTGGAATTGGTACAATTTTGGCAGATAATCCACAGTTAAATTGTCGTTTAACGGATAGTGAATTATCAGATGCGTTATTAGATAAAAGCATACTTGATGAACCGATTACGATTCATCAACCAAATGTAATTATCTTGGATAGTCTTGGTAGAACACCTACTACTAGTCGTGTCTTTGAAATAAATAATCGCAAGATTCATATATTCGTATCTAAAGGTTGTCCTAAGGATCGGATACAAGCCTTAGAACAAGTTGGTGCTCAAGTAACCGTAGTAGAATCTATTTCTACTCGTAAAAGCAAGAGCACAGACATTGTCATAGATATTAAGAAATTATCTATCGATGATATTCTTACAAAACTAGGTGAACTAGGTTACACATCTATTCTTGTTGAAGGTGGATCTGCAATTATCAGTTCCTTTGTGGAAACGAAGAACTTTGATAAGGTCGTAACATATATTGGAAATACCATTATTGGTGGTAACGATGCAACACCTGCTGTAGGAGGTCGAGGTTTTGAAAGTTTAGAGGTTTCACCGCAATTAACTTTTACCAAGACTAAAGTATTAGATAATAACATTCGCATTGAAGCGTATCGTCAAGGAAGGAGGGGCACTTATGTTCACGGGAATCGTTGAAGAAATCGGCCGCATCGAGAACATTAAAAAGGGCCCTAAATCCTTAGCCATAACAATTCGAGGAGAAAAAATTTTTAGCGATTTAAAAGTTGGTGATTCCGTAGCTGTTAATGGGGTGTGCTTGACGGCCACAACGATTGGCAATAGTATATTTACAGCGGATGTGATGCCAGAATCCATTAAGATGACTACGTTTACTAATTTGAAAGTCCATCAACCAGTCAACTTAGAGCGAGCTATGCTTGCTAATGGTAGATTTGGTGGTCACATTGTGGCAGGCCATGTAGATGGTACAGGTCGTATTATTAATCGTGAACAAACCGATAATGCCATTATCTTTACTATCGAGGCTCCAAAATCTGTTATGGATTATGTTATCTATAAGGGCTCCATTACCATCGATGGGATTAGCCTCACTATTATGCGACGAACAGACAGCAGTTTTTCCGTCTCTATCATTCCTCACACTTTGAGTGAAACTATTTTAGGTTTTGCTCATATTGGAACAGAGGTCAATTTAGAAACGGATATTGCTGGACGATATATTCGTCATTTTATGAATCTTGGTAGTGAACCTACCGAAGAAAAGCCTAAAAAATCTATGCATTCCCTCTTAGTAGAGAATGGATTTATATAAGTAAGGAGCGTTCCTATGAGCGAACAATTACATTCTATTAATGAGGTCTTACAAGACCTTAAAGCTGGTAAACCTGTTATTATCGTTGATGATGAAAGCCGTGAAAACGAAGGCGATCTTATCATTGCTGCAGAGTTTGCGACGCAAGAAAACATTAACTTCATGGTTAAATACGCTCGCGGTATCGTATGTACGCCTATGCGCCGCGAAGCGTTAGAAAAACTTGGCATTCCTGCAATGGTTACCAAAAATACTGATAACCATGAAACTGCTTTTACTGTGACTGTGGATCATGTAGATACTACAACAGGCGTATCTCCTGCAGAGCGTGCTTATACAATTCAAAAACTATTAGATCCTAATGCGAAACCTCAAGATTTCCATCGTCCAGGTCACGTATTTCCACTTGTATATAAAGAGGGCGGCGTATTGGTACGTCAAGGTCATACTGAGGCATCTATCGACCTTTGTCGCCTAGCAGGGCTACAAGAGGCTGCCGTTATTTGTGAAATTACTAAAGACAATGGCGATATGGCCCGTTTGCCAGATCTTATGAAATTTGCTAAGGAGCATGACTTGAAAATTGCTTCTGTAGCAGAACTTATAGAATATCGTAAACAACATGAAGATATGGTTGAGCTTGGTGCTTGTTCTAAATTGCCTACTAAATTTGGTGATTTTAATATCTTTGTATTTAAAAATGAATTAGATCATAAAGAGCATTTAGCTATCGTAAAGGGTAATGTTCAAGATTGTAGCGATGTGCTTGTACGTATTCATTCCGAATGTTTAACAGGCGATGTATTTGGTTCTAAGCGCTGTGATTGTGGCGAACAATTAGACAATGCATTGCGCGCTATTGAAAAAGAAGGCAAAGGCGTTGTTGTATATATGCGACAAGAGGGCCGTGGCATTGGTTTGACCAATAAAATTAAAGCCTATGCATTACAAGAACAGGGCCTTGATACAGTAGAAGCAAATGAACAATTAGGCTTCCCTGCAGATATGCGTGAATACTCCTTAGCAGCTCAAATTATCCGTTTCTTGGGTATTAAAAGCATCCGCTTATTAACTAACAATCCCGAAAAGCGTCATGGCTTAGAACATTGGGGAATCAATGTAACTAGCCGTGTACCACTCATCATTGCTGCAAATAAATTTAATGCAGGCTATTTAAAAACAAAAGAAGAAAAAATGGGTCATATGTTAGAAGACTAATTAACTTTCACCATATAACTCGGTCGTTACATATATATTTCCTTAGATGGAATAGAGGAGGTCAACATAATGATGGTTCAAGAAGGTAACTTATTAGGTACTGGTAAGAAATTTGCTATTATCGGTTCCCGTTTCAACGAATTCATTACATCTAAATTAATCGGAGGCGCTGAAGATTGTTTACTTCGTCACGATGTTAAACAAGAGGATATTACAGTAATTTGGGTTCCAGGTGCTTATGAGATTCCTTTGATTGCTAAGAAAGCAGCTTTATCTGGTCGTTATGATGCAGTTATTTGTGTAGGTGCTGTTATTCGTGGGGCCACTACTCATTATGATTATGTATGCAACGAGGTAGCCAAAGGTATTGCACATGTATCTTTGGAAACTGGTATTCCTGTTATGTTTGGTGTAGTAACTACTGAAAACATTGAGCAAGCTATCGAACGCGCAGGTACAAAAGCGGGTAATAAAGGTTATGATTGTGCGATGGGTGCAATCGAAATGGTTAACCTTATAGATCAAATCTAAGAATTGTATATATAACACTCAGTATCTTATGGTACTGGGTGTTTTTATATCATCGAAAATATGTTCTTTTGAATTTAAATAATGCTAGACGAACATATATTCTCTATTATTGAAAGTTAAATATTTGACATGATATACTATATAAGCAATATAAAAGTAATACCTTAATAAAATAAGTAGAAATAAGGAATGATAGAATGGATTATATAAAACGTTTTACAACCCGAGAAGGGGTTCGTATGTCTTTAGCTGTAACAACCGATACAGTTGAAACAGCTCGTGTACGTCATGATTTATGGCCTGTAGCAACAGCTGCTTTAGGTCGTGCTATGACGGGAGCTATTTTGTTAGCTGGTGATTTTAAAAACCATGAAAACGTAAGTCTTCGTATTAAAGGTGATGGTCCACTAGGTGTAGTTCACGTAGATGCATTCTCTGATAATACAGTGCGTGGCTATGTAGACGAGCCACATGTTGATGTACCATTGAAGCATGCTGGTAAGCTTGATGTAGGTGCTGCCGTAGGTCATAATGGGGAAGTGCAAGTGACTCGTTTCACGCAGTTAGCACAAGACTATACTTCTACAAGCCCGATTCAAAGTGGTGAAGTAGCAGAGGATTTGGCATATTATTTATATGCATCTGAACAAGTACCGTCTACGATTAGTTTAGGTGTATTAGTAGATCCAGATTACCATATAGTTGTAGCTGGAGGTTTTATCGTACAAGCCTTACCGGATGCTACAGATGAAGCATTAGCACAAGTAGAAAAGAATATTAATGAACTTGGTCCTATTACAGAATATTTGAAAGCAAATCCAGATGGTAAAGGTCTTATGGAACGCGTTCTCCATGGTTTAACTGTAAATGAAGTATATAATGAACCAATTCATTTCCAATGCCGTTGTGGTCGTGATCGCTTTGCCAGTGTGCTAATGACATTACGTGAAGAAGATAAGAATGCTATTTTGGAAGATGACGTAACAGAGCTTGTTTGCCATTATTGTAATGAAAAATATCATTTCACACGTGAAGAGTTACAAAATATGTTCACCCCAAAAGGTCCAATTCAATAAAACTTTATAATATGTAGAAAAAATACAGGCTACTAGGTTTTTCCTATAGCCTGTTTTTCTATTCTATGAGAAAATAAAAGATAGAGTTATTAATAATAGGAGGTCACAATGAGTGCAATTGGCGTAATTGGTGGTACTGGTGTTTATGATCCGTCCATCTTTGAAAATATTCATGAAGAATCCTTATTGACACCATATGGTGAAATAGATTATGTACAAGGTACATACCACGGGAAAACTGTAATCTTTGTAGCTCGTCACGGCAAAGATCATACAATTCCTCCACACAAAATTAACTATCGTGCTAATATTTGGGGCCTCAAAAAACTAGGCGTTACATTTATTATCTCCACGACAGCAGTAGGTTCTTTAAATGAGAACTTTAAGCCAGGTCATTTTGTTTTGACTGATCAATTCTTAGATTTCACAAAGAACCGCATCACTACGTTTTATGGAGGTGGGGACCGTCCAGTGGCACATCTTGATGTAACAAATCCATACTGCCCTGAATTGCGTAATATTCTTCAAAAGGTAGGTACGGAACAAGGCCTTACGATACACAATGGCGGTACCTATGTATGTACTGAAGGCCCTCGTTTTGAGACTCCTGCAGAAATCAAAATGTTCCACATGCTCGGTGGCGATACAGTAGGTATGACAAATGTACCGGAAGTAAATTTAGCGAATGAAGCTGAAATGGCATATGCTACGATCTCTATGATTACCAACTATGCAGCAGGTATTTCTGAATCTGCTTTGACACATGCGGAAGTTGTAGAAATGATGGGCAATATGGCGGCTCAACTAAAATCTCTTATCTTAGGAGCTATTGATGCAATCGATGTGGATGCTCGTTATGATGCTCATAATCGCATGCATGAATATGGTGGTTTTAAACTATAATCAACTCATAATGATACACAATAGTTTATCGAAGGAGAAGTTATGATTAATATTGAATGGCGTAAAGATACGCTGGTACTATTAGATCAAACTAAATTGCCTACTGAAATTACATACGTTCACTGTACAGATTGGCGCCAAGTGGCCGAAGCTATTAAAATGCTTCGCGTTCGTGGCGCACCTGCTATTGGCGTAGCTGCTAGTTATGGTCTCATTTTAGCTGCTATGGAAGCAGGACGTTTAGAGGCGCCATTTAGTGAACAACTTACAAGCTTATATGAGTTTAGTGAGATCTTAAAAGAAACTCGCCCTACGGCAATCAACTTAGCTTGGGCTGTAGATCGTGTCATTTCTCTTGTGAAAACTAATGTTGACAGTATGTCCTCAATGAGTGAAGTAGTAGACCTCATTACAAAAGAGGCTATTATCATTCACGAAGAAGATGTGTCTTTGAATAGACGTATGGCCGAAGCAGGTTCTACATTATTTGAAGGTAAAAAGAATATTCGCATCTTAACTCATTGTAATGCGGGTGCACTAGCTACAGGTGGTCTAGGAACAGCACTTGGTGTTGTTCGTAAATTACATGAAAATGGACAACTGGAACGCGTGTATGCTGATGAAACACGTCCATTATTACAAGGTGCTCGACTCACAGCCTTTGAACTTTACGAGGATGGTATTCCTATTACTCTTGAAACAGATAATATGGCAGCCTATGCGATGCAACATGGATTAATTGATGCCGTTATCGTCGGTGCTGACCGCATCACTACAAAAGGGGATGTAGCCAATAAGATTGGTACCTATGGTTTGGCTGTACTAGCTAAATTCCACAATATTCCGTTTTATGTAGCCGCTCCTTATAGTACATTTGATTTTACTTTGGAAAATGGTAGCGATATTCCTATTGAGATGCGTAACGATGATGAAGTAACCGCTTTACACGGTGTTCAAACAGCCCCTAGTGGTATTGATGTACTTAATCCTGCATTTGATGTAACACCTCATGAACTTGTAACAGCGATTATCACCGAAGAGGGAGTATTGACTCCAAATTATGAAGAATCAATCGGTAAGCTACGCCAGATTGTAGAATCTAAATAATCTATTATCTTAATGATTAGCTTATTAAGCATTCAAAATATAAGCAATATATTATCTATATAAGTAAGTATCTACAACGATATTAACAACATTATATAATATCAATAAATCTAAGTAGATTTACTATCAACTATTTATTTTATTGTATCTACTTGTATGAGTAAAAGGAGATATTATGCAATCTTTAATTAGAGACATAAATTTAGCAACAGAAGGTCGCAAAAAAATTGATTGGGTTTCTAACTTTATGCCTACATTAAACACATTAGGTGACCGTTTTGAAGCAGAACAAACTTTCAAAGGCCAAACAATTGTTGTTAGTGTTCACTTGGAAGCAAAAACAGCATACCTTGCGACTGTATTAAAACGCGGTGGTGCAGATGTAATTGTAACGGGCTCCAATCCGTTGTCTACACAAGACGATGTAGCTGCAGGTCTTGTAGATATGGGCATTACTGTATATGCTTGGTACGATTGTACTGATGAAGAATATTTTAACTTCCTCCATAAAGCACTTGATCATAAACCACATATTATCATTGATGATGGTGGTGATTTAGTAAATCTATTGCATACTACACGACAAGATGCAAAAGAACGTTTGTTAGGGGGGAGTGAAGAAACCACAACAGGTGTACATCGTTTATATGCATTAGAGAACGCTAAACAATTAACATTCCCTATGATTGCTGTCAATGACTCTTACTGTAAATATCTTTTCGATAATCGCTATGGTACAGGTCAGTCCGTTTGGGATGGTATCATGCGCACTACGAACTTGACTGTAACAGGTAAGAACGTTGTTGTTGCTGGTTATGGCTGGTGTGGTAAAGGCGTTGCGATGCGTGCAAAAGGCCTTGGTGCACACGTATATGTAACTGAAGTAGATCCAATTAAAGCTGTAGAGGCTGTATTTGATGGCTTCAAGGTATTGCCTATGATTGAAGCTGCTAAGGTTGGGGATATCTTCTGTACTGTAACAGGTTGTAAAGATGTTATTGTAAAAGAGCATTACAAAGTGATGAAAGATAAAGCTATCTTATGTAATGCTGGTCACTTTGACTGCGAAGTGAATATTTCTGATCTTACTGAACTTGCTGTAAGCCACGAACGGGTTCGCCAAAACATCGAAGGCTATACTATGTCTGATGGTCGTAAACTCTATGTATTGGCTGAAGGCCGTCTAGTAAACCTTGCAGCTGGCGATGGTCACCCTGCAGAAATTATGGACTTGTCCTTTGCTATGCAAGCCCTTGCTGCAAAGTATATCTTGAAAAACGGTAAAGAAATGGATCCAAAAGTATACGTATTGCCTCATGAATTAGATGTGGAAATCGCTAAACTTAAGTTAAACTCCATGGGCTATGACTTAGATTCTTTAACACAAGAACAAATCGATTATCTAACAAAAGTAAACTAATACTGTATTGAAATATAATGGTTTCTGTAATACATTTTGTATCTAAACTATACTAGCTTTCAAATTAAACAAATATAACCGAGCTATCATGGCTCGGTTATACCTATGAGGGAAGACTATGTCTGATTTATTGATTACTCATGTAGACGTCCTCACCGATGAGGGGGTTCTAAAAAATCATGCCATTGAAATTAATAATGGTTATATTACAGCTATTTTAAACGATAGTGAAGCTGAAAAGGTAAAAGACTCTGCTAAGGAAGTGCTAGACGGTAAAGGTCAATTGGCTACGCCAGGTCTTGTAAATACACATACTCATATTGCGATGGGTCTATTTAGAAACTATGCAGATGATCTTGAGCTTATGGAATGGCTTGAAACGGCTATTTGGCCAACAGAAGCAAAATTAAATGACGATTATGTACGGTACGGCACACAACTCGGTATTGCTGAAATGTTGCGCACTGGTACCACTACATTTAGCGACATGTATTTCTTTATGAATACTACTGCTGAGGTGGTAAAAGAAACAGGTATTCGCTCTGTATTGTCACGTGGCTTAGCCGGTGTATCCCCAACAGCAGATCAAGCATTAGTTGAAAATGCTGACTTATTCCGCACTTGGAACGGCTTTAATAATGACCGCATCAAAGTATTGCTTGGACCACATGCACCATATACTTGTCCCGATGCTTACATGGAAAAGGTGATTGCCTTATCTCATGAATTAAATTGTGGCATTCACATGCATTTGTCTGAAACTAAAGGAGAAGTGGAGAATGTTATGAAAGCTACTGGTAAGACACCAATTGCGCATATGCATGATTTAGGTTTATTCTGGAATACTACCTTAGCCGCACACTGCGTTCATGTGACAGACGAAGATATGGCTATTATGTCTGAAAATAATGTAGCCGTAGCTCATAACCCACAATCTAATTTAAAATTAGCTAGCGGTATTGCACCAGTACCTGAAATGATTGCCAAAGGTATTACGGTTGGTCTTGGTACAGATGGCTCCGCTTCTAATAATAATGCTGATATGCTTGAAGAAGTACGTCTTGCAGCAACATTACATAAAGCACGTCTTTATGATCCAAAGGCTATTCCTGCTCAAGCCGCATGGAACATGGGCACTGTAGAAGGTGCAAAAGCATTGGGATATACAGATCTTGGTGTATTAGATAAAGGCTATCGTGCAGATATCGTGCTATATGATGTATCTGGTATGCACTGGATGCCTCGTTATAATGATTTAGCTGCTCTTGTATACTCTGCTAATAGTTCCGATGTAAATACTACAATCGTAGGTGGTAAAGTTCTTATGAAAGACAAAGAACTGCTTACAATTGATGAAGAAAAACTACGGGCAGAGATTACAAAGGCTCAAGAATATTTTAAATAGTTATCGTTAAAGCGATTGTAAAAATTTTTTGTAAAATAATATAATTTTGTGTTGAGTGAAATAGGTAGGAAAGAAATACATGACTAATTCTGTAAGTTCTAAAGACACTAATAAGTTTGAGATAGCTGCATTCTTTAGCGGTGTCGGTGGGATTGAGTTGGGTTTTGAACAAACCAACAAGTTCAGAGTGGTGTATGCCAATGAATTTGATAAAAATGCAAATATTACATATCGATTAAATTTTCCTGATACTTTTTTGGATAATCGAGATATACATATTGTACAACCTGAGGATATAAAAGCTGATAACTTGGATGTAATAGTTGGTGGTTTTCCTTGTCAGGCTTTTAGTATTGCTGGTTATAGAAAAGGCTTTAAGGATGAACGTGGTGATTTATTTTTTGAATTACTTCGTATAATACAGGCTAAAAGACCTAAAGCTATTTTTATTGAGAATGTTAAAAATATGGTTTCTCATGATCATGGAAAAACATTTAAAGTCATAAAAGAGGCTTTAACTACAAATGGATATCATATTAAATGGAAGGTTTTAAATGGTAAAGATTATGGTAATATTCCACAAAATAGAGAACGTATATATATAGTAGGTTTTTTAAGTAAGGCTCAATTTGAGACATTTAATTTTCCAGATGAAATTAAACTTACTTGTAATTTATCGGATGTAATTGATTTTAACTGTGAACAAGATGAGTATTTCTATTATACCGCTGATAAAAATCCGACCTTTTACAAAGAGCTATATGAAAATATTAAAAGTTCTGATAGTGTTTATCAATGGAGACGACAGTATGTCCGAGAAAATAAAAGTGGCGTTGTTCCTACTTTAACTGCTAATATGGGAATGGGAGGACACAATGTACCTTTAATATTAACCAATAATAACCGTATTAGAAAGTTAACACCAAAAGAAACTTTTAATGTACAGGGATATCCAAAAGATTTTAAATTACCTAAAGAGGTTTCTAATGGCCAGTTATATAAACAGGCTGGTAATAGTGTTGTTGTTCCTCTTATTAAACGTATTGCAAATAGCATAGCTGATTCATTATCTATTAAGAATGAGGTTATAAATAATAAATCATTTAAATCTAATGTATTGTTATATACAAGCATGAATGGTAAATATGATGGAGAAGCTTATATT
>PPYE01644236.1_pt1 | contig 10883 bp, 9 predicted proteins | sample 1559881 | NCBI WGS metagenome assembly PPYE01 (sample SAMN08240022, study PRJNA423297) | Human gut metagenome, whole genome shotgun sequencing project.
GCCTTTGCTAAGGGGTGCGCAACATTAGCGAGAATGCGAAATTTAAAAGGCCGTAATGGCGTTACTGCTAGCCGTTCATCCAATGTTTGATCCAAGTTACCACTGATGGCTAAGTCGAGTTGGCCGGCTAAAACCTGTTTGACGAGTTGATTAGCCCCCATTTCAACCGTGTGGACGCTACTAAGCAAATCTTGCTCGATGATTGGTTTTGTTAATGCCGGTAAATAATGTTCACTGACGGATGGTTCGATACCAAACCGCAGTGTATGTTGACGCAAATGACTGATTGATTCATTGACATGCTGCCAGTTGTTGATAATGTCGTTGGCTGCGAGCAATAGTTGCTGGCCACTAGGTGTTAACACCAGCGCCTTGGTCTTTGCTTGGCGAAAGAACAGTGTCACTTGGAAATGACGTTCTAGTCGTTTAATTGCTTGGGAGATTGTGGGTTGGCTAACGTGAAAATCAGCAGCCGTTTGCGTATAACTCTGAGTGCTGATTAAGCGTTGGAAGTAATACAAGTCTTTAATGTTCATGAAAAATGTAGCCTCCATAAAATATTAATGTTGGTTGCGCAATTAATAGTCGCAGGTAAGCAGGCTCCGACTGATTGATTAAAGCTGGTTATTATACGTCATGTTAATCATACCATTGTTATAACGAATAGTGTCAGGATAATTCGTAAAAATAAATTCACAGAATAGTTAACGTCCTGAAATTATAATGATTATTAATAAGCCGAACACTTGAAATTGGTATGGATGCTGGTTTGACACCATTCAAGCTTTTGAATCATCAGTTTAATTTATCAGTTAAAGGGCTGTTTGATTATCTATCGGGACTAATTTGTCAATTTGAAACGGGTCATTATAGATCACTGGCACTTAAGAAACCCTTGAAATGATAGCTATGAACGCGATTGATAAAGTTAAAGGGGTCAAGTGATAAATAAATTTTATTACCCATCTTCAATAAGTACCAGGCTCAATTATAAAAGCGGTTACACACCATAAATGATTCGTATCAGTTAAGGGGTTGTCGGAAATAGCCAGCTAACTAAAAATTGGTCTACATGAAGTCGGCTGCAGGCTGTGGGCGTCGCATTTGGCGGTAACGGTCAAATTTTTGAACCAAATAAGTTAACGTGTTTAAGTTATAACTGAAACTAATAAGCTCCAAAAAACGACCAAAAAAAAGGCGATCAGCGGGCCTATGTTCGCTGGCTTAATCATAATTGGTGATAATCAGTTAAACGGGTGTGCTAATTTAGTTGGCCTGAGGATTAACCCACTCATTTGCATAAATAATTATAATACTACTCGGAACGACAATCTATAAAACGCCGATATAACAGTGAGTTAATTAATTAACTATAATAATTTATTATAGCAAACCCTGAATCGGGGCTAAAGGATTTTGTCTCACAACTTGATCCAAAATAAAACGCACCAGCTATCACGAAGATAGCTAGTGCGCATACTCGACATTACCGCCGATTCTGAGGCGTACGTTGGTCATGCTTGATTCTGACTGGTTGCGCAGCAGGAACTCGGTTGCCAGCGACAACCCCGGCGACAGCAGCTAAACCAGCTGCAACTAATAAACCTGCTAATAACATGGGCAGGACCTCCTCAATGGTTGTTAAGCACTCGTCATTTGATACTTGCAGTTTAGGCGATTTCTTAACCAATTGCAATTATTTCACCGCTAATTAATGGGAATTTGAATAACTTGAAATATTCTTAAGCAATTGATGGTTTTTGTTCATCCGGGCAAAGGCAGCCGCGTCGTTGAGATACTCATGAACTTCATCAGTATCCGTCGCGAGTTGGGCCTGTAAGAACTTGATGCGAGCGGCGTAGTAGGTGACGTGGAACCGAGCACAGATTTCAATCCCGTAGTTGAGTAGTTGCAGGCTACGTTCAGTATCTGCGATGCTAGCGTAAAAGGCCCCGGTGTAATAGGCGAGGTTGATCACGCGCCAGATACTTGCGGTCGTCTCTAGTGGCAAGTTGGGCAGAGCGTGCCGGACCTTTTCAAAATAATATTGGGCCTTGTCGTTATCGCCGGTCTGCTGATAAGCAATCCCGGTTCCGCAATAAGCCAACTGGGTGTAAATCGTAATGTGCGATTCATCCAAGTCCGTGATGATTTGGTCGAAGTTAAAGACCACGTCACTGATTGGATGGTGGTTAAGTGCCGCCACGTAACCCTTTAGATAACAGTATTGGAGCTTAGTCTCGCGATCGTGCCGCGGCATATCAGCGGCCTTTTCGAGTTGTTCTTCAGCATCCTGATATTCTGCGGTGATCAAATCAAATTCGACTTGTTCCAGAATCTTCAAGACTGCAGCATCCGCGACCCGTTCAGTTGGAAAGACATCTTCCAATTGAAGGTTCAGCCGCTGGCACAATTGCGCCACGATTCGAATGGCAGGGGCCTTACCATTATTCTCAAACTTACTTAATGTTGCCTGGGTACATATGCCGTCTGCAAGGGCTTTTTGTGAAAGACCCAGTGCCTTGCGACGGGCGATGAAGAGCTCAATATTCATGCCATCAACGCTTCCTTTACATAGTTAAGTCATTTTTGAAATTGCTTTCATTTATTCTAATTAAAAACTTTTTATATAATTTTGTCAATATTTATACATAATCCATAGTATTCCAAAAATGTGTCTATTAAATATAAAAATATGGCAACTAAAAAATCGGTACCGCAAGCAGTAATCCAATACTCGCGGTGCCGATAAAGTTTACATTCAGGCGTGAATTGAAGCTTGATTGAAGGCTAATTGATAGGACAGGTCGGCTCAAGTTAGTCTCGCACGACGGCTTAAAAGCAGTAATGCTGCTCGGCTACTTTCTGCTAAAAGCAACTAGTCGCTCTGTGTAGCGCTCATTCAACTTACTTTTCCAAATAAGCGTCTTTGAAGTTGTAGTTGGTGCCGGAAGTATTATAAATCAGGCCCTTCAACTTCGGATTGACCATCTGAGCGATCGTATTTTGTGTTAAAGGCACGACGCCGGATTCGGTACCGATGATTTTTTCGGCGCGGCCCATCGCTTGCCACCGTGCTGAGTTGTTAGTGGCAGTTTGAGCCTGCTTGATAGCGGCGTCGTAGTCGGCATTGTTCCACTTACCAAAGTTGTAGTCGTTAGTCGATGTCAGGATGCCCAGGTCTGAGATTGGATCTGCAAAGTCCGCTTGCCAGCCCGAGATGGCGAGTTCGAAGTTGCCGGCCGTTTCACGTGCTAACCGATTTTTAAACGGCAAGGTGATGTCAGTAATCTTGAGGCCTGGTAATTCCTTTTGCCATTGCCCTTCCAGGTATTCAGCCGTTTCCTTAGTCTGGTCAACGCTGTCATGGGTGAGCGAGAGCGTCAACGATTTTTTACCGACTTCTTTGAGTCCTGCTGCCCAGAGTTGTTTAGCCTTAGCGTCATTTTGCGTTACGGCTTCTGCGACACTGTTTTCAGTGGCGAAATCTTCACCAGTCGTTGGATCGGTGGCTAAGCCCGTGGTGACGAAGCCTTTAGGTACGGTCGACCCATCGCCGAGGACGTTTTTAACGAGTTCTTGCCGATCAATGACCAGCGACATCGCCTGGCGTAACTTGGCGTTGGCCAAAGCGGGGACTTTCTTCTGATTGAATTCTAGGTAGTTCAAACGGGACGTCTTCCGAAGGACTAATTTCGGATTATTACGTTCATTTTTGACCTGTTCACCGCTCAAAGTAGCCATATCGAGCTTGTTGCTCTGGAAGAGGTTGAACCCAGTGGTCGGTGACTTGACGACTTGGTCATTGATGCGTTCGAGATAGACGTGGCGTTTGTCCCAATAATGCGGATTGCGTTTCAAGGTCCAGGTCGTATTCGTACCTTTCCAGCCGGTCATCGTAAACGGCCCGTCATAGACCATCTTGCTGGCAGTCGTCCCGTAGTCCTTGCCATAGTCTTGAACGGCGTGTTGATTTTGTGGGAAGAAGATGGCAAAGCCCATCAAAATCTTGAAGTAGGCCATCGGTTTATCCAAAGTGACAGTCAGTTTATATTTACCATCAGCTTTGATTCCCAAACTATCGACCTTCGCCTTGCCATTCGTAATCTGTTCAGCATTTTTGATGCCGGCGTATAAGTAAGCGTACTGTGAAGCGGTCTTCGGATCGATCGTCCGCCGCCAACTATAAACAAAGTCCTGTGCGGTCACCGGGTCGCCGTTACTCCACTTGGCATTTTTACGCAAGGTGAAGGTGTAGGTCTTCTTGTCCTTCGAAACGACGGTATTGGTGGCAATCCCAGGTGTGATTTTATTATTGGCACCAATGCGGTAGAGGCCTTCCATCGTGTTATTGATCATGTTGGCACTAATGGAATCGGTCACGAGGGACGTATCTAGTGTCGTTAACTCGGAACCATTTTCGGACCAATTCAAAACTTGGCTACTAGCCATGTCTGATTTCAAATTTCCCCCATTATCTGAAGCAGTATGACTCTGACTGCAGGCTGCCAATAGTAAGCCGGATGTCGCGGCAGCGGTCGCAGTTGTTAAAACAATTTTCCATTTCATATGTGAACTCCCCCCAACTGGATGTTCACGAGGATACATTAAAGGATAATGAGAATCAATTTTTCAGCGCTAATAATTAAGGTAATTAACACGCGTTGAGCTCATTAATAATTAAAAGTACCAGTTAGCTGGATTGCTGTTCGTCAGCCGAGAGCTGCCTAATCCGACCTCCGGGGCTGGCTGACGAACAGCACACCAACTAACTCGCAACATTTCCAGCGGTCCTAAGCTGGCTGTCTTTGAACTCAAAAACGGGCTCCCACCATACTGCAGGAAGTCCGTAATTAGCGTGTATTACTGATTTTTAGAGAGAATCCTATTTGGCCATGTAAGCACTCTTGAAGTTGTAGTTGATACCGGCTGTGTTGTAGACGAGGCCCTTCAACTTTGGATTGACCATTTGAGCGACCGCGTTTTGGGATAATGGTGCGACACCTTGGTCAGTGCCCAACGTCTTGGCAGCGGTCGAAAGTGCTTGCCAGCGTTTCTTCGTGCTGGTGGTGCTGTTGGCCGTATTGATGGCACTGTCGAAGGACTTGTTCGTCCACTTACCGAAGTTGTAGTCGTTGGTCGACGTCATGATGCCTAAATCAGAGACGGGGTCAGCGAAATCGGCCTGCCAAGCAGAGATGACGAGTTGGAAGTTACCGGCCAGTTCACGAGAAATTCTGGTCTTGTATGGAACCGTGACACTCTGAACCTTCAAGCCAGGTAGTTCCTTCTCTAATTGCCCTTGAACGTATTCAGCGAGGGCCTTCATTTGGTCCGTATCGTCATGCGTCAACGTCAAAGTGACCGATTTCTTGCCCGTTTCTTCCAAGCCTTCCTTCCAAAGCTTCTTCGCCTTGGCGTTGTCTTGAGTTACGGATGATTTGACCGTGTTTTCAGTCGCAAAGTCCTTGCCCGTGGTTGGGTCAGTGGCCAGACCGGTCGTGACAAAGCCCTTTGGTGTGACGGAACCGTCACCGAGCACGTCGTTAACCAGTTGTTTGCGGTTAAGCGTCAAGGACATTGCTTGCCGGATCTTCTTGTTAGCCAAGAGCTTGACCTTCTTCTGGTTAAATTCCAAGTAGTTCAATCGTGAAGACTTGCGGACGACTAACTTACTATTGTTCTTTTCGTTTTTAACTTGTTGTCCAGACAAGGTTGCCATATCCAGTTTGTTGCTCTGGAAGAGGTTGAAGGCCGTCGTGGTTGACTTGACAACTTGGTCGTTGATCTTCGTTAGGTAAACGTGCTTTTTATCCCAATAAGCTGAGTTACGTTTCAATGCCCAAGTAGAGTTCGTCCCTTTCCAACCGGTCATCTTGAATGGCCCGTCGTAGACCATCTTGCTGGCGCTCGTCCCGTAATCCTTGCCGTATTTTTCAACCGCATGTTGATTTTGTGGGAAGAAGGAGACGAAGCCCATCAGTAATTTGAAATACTGCATTGGTTTTTCCAGGGTGACCGTCAACTTGTACTTGCCATCTGCCTTGATCCCCAGCGTACTTGGCTTGGCCTTGCCGTTAACGATCTTGTCGGCGTTCTTGATGCCAGAGTACAAGTAAGCGTATTGGGAAGCCGTCTTCGGATTGACGGTCCGTTGCCAGCCGTAAACGAAATCTTTGGCCGTGACTTGATCGCCGTTACTCCACTTGGCGTTCTTCCGCAGGGTAAACGTATAAGTCTTTTTATCTTTTGAAACGGTCGTCTTAGTGGCAATCCCAGGCGTGACCTTACTATTTTTACCGAGCCGATACAGGCCTTCCTGCGAATTACTGATCATTGTGCCACTAACCACGTCGGTCGCAAGTGACGGGTCCAAAGTGGTCAAGTCTTGCCCGTTTTCTGACCAATTCAGAACTTGGGTGCTGGCCATCTTGGCCGTCGTATTGCCGGCGTTACTAGAGTTAGATGATGATTGCCCACAACCCACTAATAGAACCCCGGTGGTTGCGGTCAGTGTCGCAACAGTTGCAAATAATTTCCATTGCATAAAATATGTACCCCCTACTCAAATAAGTATGATATGTAGATGAGAATACATTAAAAATAGATTAAAATCAATATAAACATTTTAATGGTTAACATTATTCAGCCAAAAAAGCTAGCACGACCTGTTGGAGGCCGTGCTAGCTTAATTAAGTAAACTAACGCGGGAATATTAGGGCTGATATCAATGCCCAAAACTTTGGTAGCGACATGTCAAAAGCCTGTCAGCGCTTGATTTCTGAAAGTTACGGATAGTCATAGCTAGTCCGCATTTATGTTTGAAAACTTAGCGCATACAGGCCAGAAACTAGTCAACACCAATTCCATGATGATGCAGATTTGAGCAGGGTTAAGCAAGACGAACCATTAATCCTGTTGTAGCAACCGTACCCGAATAACTGCGGGAATCTTCGTCAGTTCGTCGATTAGTTGGGCGTGTTGCGGTTGTTGTAAGTCGTCGACATCAATAATCGTATAGGCCGTTTGGTGCTTGGCGGCGTTGGCCATCGTCGTGATATTGAGGTTGGCTGCGGCCAGTTTCGCCGTGATTTGGCTCACCATGTTGGGCACGTTCTGGTGAATGATGGTAAAACGGTAAGCGGCGTTGAACGGCACGTTTAGGTCCGGCAGATTGATGGCGGCGTGGACGTTACCGGTCTCTAAGTAAGTCATGATGGTTCGCGCGGCCTGCGTGGCACCGTTGACCTCGGCTTCTAGCGTTGAGCCACCGATATGGGGGGTGACGGTGACGTCCGGGTTGTCAGCGAGCTGCGGTTCGCCAAAGTCGGTGTAGTAGTGCGCGATGTGATGCGCGGCGATGGCTGCTAAGGCGGCGGTATTATCCACGATGCCGAGGCGCGAATAGTTGAATAACTGGACACCGGCGGGCATTGCAGCGAAAGCTTCCGCATTAAGTAAATTTAGTGTGTCCGGATTTTTAGGGACGTGGACGGTGACGAAATCGGCGTGTTTAACGGCGTCGGTCAGGGTCGCGGCTCGCTGCACTTGTTTGGCAATATTCCAGGCGGCATCGGCGGATAGGTAGGGGTCATAACCAATCACGTTCATCCCTAGATTGAGGGCGGCGTTGGCCACTAGTGAACCGACGTGGCCCAGGCCAATCACAGCCAGCGTCTTACCCGTTAATTCGGAGCCGTTAAACTGGGTCTTGTCATGCTCAGTCCGCTGAGAAACGTCCGCCTCAGTGTGCTTCGCTGAATAGCTGGCAGCGGCCATCAAGTGGCGAGAAGCGACGATCAGGAGGCCGATAATCAGTTCCTTGACGGCGTTGGCGTTACTGCCGGGCGTATTGAAAACGGCGGTACCATTTGTGGTTGCTTGGTCGAGCGGAATGTTGTTGACACCGGCGCCGGCGCGAGCAATTACCTTGAGCGACGTGGGTAGTGTCTCATGGTGCAAGTTGACCGAGCGAATCAGATAGGCATCGGGCTGGTCAGACTGGTTTAGCGCGTAATCAGCGGAAAAGGTATTGAGACCGGCTGGGGCGATGGCGTTGTAAGTTTTAATTTGATACATAACTAAATTCCTCCTCGGATCGTTCGAATATTAATGATGTTGGGCTTCAAATGCGGCTAAGTAGTCAACGAGGGCTTGGACCCCGGCAAGTGGCATGGCGTTATAGAGACTGGCTCGCATGCCCCCAACGGAGCGGTGGCCCTTTAGATTCAAGAGACCGTGTTGGCTGGCACCAGCGATGACGGCGGCGCCTAGTTCGGCGTTGCCGGTGACAAAAGGCACGTTCATCGTTGAGCGGTCGCTGGCTTTAACGGGATTCGTGAATAGTTGTGACTGGTCGAGAAAGTCGTACAGTAGCGCGGCTTTAGCGTGATTACGTGCCGTCATGGCTGCTAAGCCACCCTGTTGTTTGAGCCACTTGAGGACGAGCCCCGCGGCATAGATTGCAAAAACGGGTGGCGTGTTGAACATCGAGTGTTTGTCAGCGAACAGTTGATAATCCAGCATGCTGGGGAGCTGTTGGGCGTGGCCAATCAAGTCCTCGCGAACGATGACCAGCGTCAAACCAGCAGGGCCCAGGTTCTTCTGAGCGCCGGCAAAAATCAGGCCAAAATCACTGACGCGGTAGGATTCACCTAAAAAGTTAGAAGACATGTCGGCGACCAGTGGAATATCGCCGGTGGCTGGCAAATCGGTCGTCATGGTTCCTTCAATCGTATTGTTGGTCGTCAAATGAACGTAGTCGAGGGTTGGATCGAGTGGCTGTTCGATAGTGGGTAGCCGGTCAAAATGGGTGGCGGCGCTACTGCCGAGGACGGTGACTTTGGTGCCAACGCGTTGGGCTTCGTCGCCAGCCCGTTGTGCCCAGTGTCCGCTATCTAGCAGGCCGATGTGGTGATGGTTCGTCGCGAGGTTCAACGGAGCAGCGGTGAACTGCAAGGTCCCGCCACCTTGAAAGAACAGCACCCGGTAGTTATCGGGAATCGCCATTAGGTCCCGCAAGTCCTGTTCGGCGTCATTGATGACTTGTTCGAACAGGTCGGAGCGATGGGAGATTTCCAAGATACTCATCCCAGAATTCTGAAATGACGGTAACGCTGCTTGAATTTGGGCAATGACGGGTTGCGGCAAGACCGCTGGACCAGCAGAAAAATTATAAATTGGCATAAAAAATCCTCGCTTTCGATTGTTTAATGGCAGTTAAACGGCTAATCGTCTGGAATAGGTCGACCTAAGCACATCTCGACAGTTAATCAGCTAGTACTAACGTCGAACCATCATCAGTTCGTGTATCAGGCAACTGTGGCGTTTCGCCCGATTAGTCGGTAACAACAAAAAAGTCCTCGCAGTCGATTTCGACTACCAGGACGGTTAATGACAATCTGAAGCAATTGCGCCCGGTAGCGAATGTCTAACATCCGTGCTCGGGCTGATTTGCGAACGCAAAATTAGGCCAACACAGATGAGTGCGTAGACCAGGAGGAACTGATATGATATTGATTGTTGAGTTGTCGCTGTGCCATAATCAGTTAGACTCCTTTCGACTGACCGGTCATGATTGCCGGTGCTTGAATTGCGTTGGTATTAATTTAGCAAGCAAATTCTGGTTTGTCAAGCATGTTAATGAGAAAAACCTGTGACATCATCACTGTAATTAATAATAACCTAATCTTGGAGGCGCACAATGACAACCTTTTACGTGGTACGGCATGGTCAAACAACGGCCAATGCGCAAAATCTCAAACAGGGCACGATCAATACTGACATCACACACCTAAATTCAGTTGGTCAGCAACAGGCCCAAACGCTACACGACGCGTTTGATATCAGTTTTGCGGACCGACTCATTTGTAGTCCACTCGACCGGACACAGGCAACCGCGGCTATTTTGAATGCAGGCCGTGACTTGCCCGTTAGTACGGATGAGCGGCTGTTGGAAATTTCATACGGCCAGTGGGATGGGCAGGCCAACGACCAACTATTGGCCGCCTATCCGCAGTATTTTGATCCAATGTTGCAGGACGTCTTACCGAATTACGTCGATGTGGCGACGGATGGCGAGACGTTTATGCACGTGCAACAACGGGTTCAAGCCTTTTTGACGGCGATGGCCCAGGCCTATCCAGATGAACAACTGATTGTTGTGACCCACGGCTTTACCGTCAAGGCCATGGCGCTCGCGGTGCTCCAACCAAAAGACCCGATGAGCCTGCCAGAGCCAGCCAATACCAGTGTGACCAAGATCGTCGTCGATGCCGTGCACGCGCGTCAATACTTGGCCTACTACAATCGGCTGCCACAGTTCTAATGGGTATCGCTTAACGAACCGCACATTCCGGATTACAATAGAGGTTGGTTTGAAATAACCACGTCCTGTTGAACCATATTTCAAATCCGAGTTTCATTCAGGCAACAACAGCAGACATCACATAAACTCCTAAGTGAGGCAGTCCTGGCAAATGCGAGGACTGCCTTTTTGGCATGGCATCATCGGGGTAGTCGGGCAGTTGGGTGATACAGTTTCCAAATTGCCATCCAACGAACTGACCGGTTCAATCAGCGTAATAACTACGCGTTGTGCTAGTTATTCTTTAGCCTTAAAGATGGTTAAATCATGACAAGTTCTAAGTTCAAGTGCTACCAGCTGAGACCCGCTGGAAGAAGTGCGACTTAGCGTAAACTTGCTGTTGTGGAGACGTCCTAGGCCGGCTTCCAGGTATTTCTGACAACGCTGGAACGCGATGGACACAGATTTAAGCCGACAACCCACGTCTTAAATACTGGCCTTTCACTAACCAAGCAAAAGACGCTTGTTAAGTGAAATTTCATCGCTGAGCATTGTCAGAAACACCTTCCAGCCTGGA
>PPYE01662543.1_pt1 | contig 10883 bp, 10 predicted proteins | sample 1559881 | NCBI WGS metagenome assembly PPYE01 (sample SAMN08240022, study PRJNA423297) | Human gut metagenome, whole genome shotgun sequencing project.
GAGGGCAGCGTCTGCTACTACGTGGAGCAGGAAAAGGCGCTTTTTTCCGGAGATACGCTGTTTTGCGAATCTTACGGAAGAACGGATTTTCCAACGGGAAGCGGAAGGGCGCTGCGGGATTCGGTAACGGAGAAGCTTTTTGTGCTGCCGGAGGATACCATAGTATATCCGGGACATGAAGCGCAGACGGACATTGGCCATGAGAAGCGGTACAATCCCCTGGCAGTTTAGTAAAAGAAACAAAGTGAAAGAGACTGGAAGATAGGAGTTACGGATTCATGATAATCGGTCTGGATTTGGAGGAAAATGCGTTTGAGCAGGATGTGCGGGAACTTTTGATGGCTTTTTATCCAGGCTGCCGTTTTGTTTACGGCACCAGAGAAGAGGCAGAGAGCCGGTGCCTGGAGGACGGCGGGCTGGATCTGATGGTTTCCGGACATTTTCTGGAGGAAGCGGGAGAGCGCCGGTATCAGCTGACGGTGGAACGGCAGAAAGCCGATGAGACGAAGGCGGATTCCGGGGCAGACAGAGAAAAGGACGGGACAAAAGAGAGGGAAGAGCAAAGCCAGGTTATCCAAAAGGGCCTTATGGAAGCGCGGGAAAATCAGCCCTTTGCTGTAACGGAGGGTGACCGGGCAGAGACCAAGAACCGGATCAAGCGGCGGCTTTATTTTCTGCTGATGTTGGATACCGGGCGGCAGCTTCCCTGGGGGGCGCTTACCGGCATCCGTCCGGTAAAGATTCCCGAGGCAAAACTTGCAGAAGGATGGGATCCGGACAAAATCCTGCATTTTATGGAAGAAAATTACCTGACAGGGCCGAAAAAGCGGCAGCTGAGTCTGGAAATTGCCAGGGAGGAGCGCCGTCTTTTATCGGGACTGGATTACCGGAACGGGTGCAGCCTGTATGTGGGAATTCCTTTCTGCCCCACCACCTGCCTTTACTGCTCCTTTACTTCTTATCCGATTGCCAAATGGAGCGGGCGCCTGGATGAATACCTGGATGCCCTTGAGCAGGAGCTGATGCTTACCAGAGAGTACCTGGGAGAAAAGGAGCTGCAGACCATTTATGTAGGAGGCGGCACGCCGACTTCGCTGCCGGAAGATAAGCTGGAGCGGCTTATGGAAATGATCTGCCGGATCTTTGACAGAAAGGATCTTCGGGAATTCACGGTGGAGGCCGGGCGGCCGGACAGCATTACCAGGGAAAAGCTTGCGATCTTAAAGGATCACGGGGTAGGACGGATTTCCATTAATCCTCAGTCTATGAATCAGAAAACGCTGGATCTGATCGGCAGACGGCATACGGTGGAGCAGGTGGAGACGGTATTTTCCATGGCCCGGGAGATGGGATTTGACAATATCAATATGGATCTGATCCTGGGCCTTCCTGGTGAGTTAAAAGATGAGGTGCTGGCCACCCTTTCGAAAATCCGCACCATGGCGCCGGAGAGCCTTACGGTTCATTGTCTGGCACTGAAGCGCGCGGCACGCCTGAACCTGGAAAAGGACCGGTACGCCGGTTATCCCATGGCTTCGGGACCGGCTATGGATGAGCTGGTGGAACTGGCGGCGGATGCGGCCCGGGAACTGGGAATGAAGCCGTATTACCTGTACCGGCAGAAGAATATGGCGGGCAACCTGGAAAATGTAGGATACGCCCAGGGCGATAAGGCCTGTCTTTACAATATCCTGATGATGGAAGAAAAGCATACGGTCTTCGGGTGCGGCGCGGGAACTACCACCAAGGTGGTGATTCCTGAGGCAAACCGGGTGGAACGTCAGGAAAACATAAAAAATATTCAGGAATATCTGCCCCGTTTTCCGGAGGTGCTGGAGAAAAAACGTCATTTTTTCCAGGAAATGAAGGCGCTCTGGTAGAAAATGCTTGCAAATTCGCGCAGGTAGGGTAAACTAAAGATGGTCTAAGAAATCAAAGATTTTGGAGAAATAAGATATGGCATTGAAAAAGAAGCCGGTTACCGGCATGAAGGATGTCCTGCCTGCAGAGATGCAGATCCGGGAATACGTGATGAATCAGATTAAAGAAACTTATACAAAATTCGGCTTTTCGCAGATCGAGACACCCTGTGTGGAACATATTGAAAACCTCACCAGCAAACAGGGCGGAGACAATGAAAAGCTGATTTTCAAGATTTTAAAGAGAGGGGATAAGCTGGATGTGGCCGGCGCCCAGACAGAGGCCGAAGTAGTAGACGGCGGCCTGCGCTATGACCTGACCCTTCCTCTTTCCCGCTATTATTCCAACAATGCGGCAAACCTGCCGTCCCCCTTTAAGGCTCTTCAGATGGGAAGTGTGTGGAGAGCAGACCGTCCCCAGAAGGGGCGTTTCCGCCAGTTTGTACAGTGCGATATTGATATTTTAGGCGATCCCACCAGCCTGGCGGAGATCGAGCTGATCCTGGCCACTACGGCGGCCCTTGGGAAGATCTGTCCGGAAAATTCCTTTACGGTCCGGATCAATGACCGCAGGATCCTGCGGGGCATGGCGGCCAGCTGCGGATTTGCGGAAGAAGATTTCGACCAGATCTTCATTATCCTGGATAAGATGGATAAGATCGGCATGAACGGCGTGAAGGCGGAGCTGATCGAGTCCGGATTCGGCGGGGATCAGGTGGAGCAGTATCTGGGACTTTTCTCCGGCGCCGGGGCAGACGCAGAGGGCGTGCGCAGAATGGGACAGCTCCTTTCGGAAAAGAGCAAAGAGGCAGAGGAAGCCTGCGAAAACCTGTCCTACATTATGGATACGGTGACCGAAGCATCAGAGACGGAATTTGCCCTTTGCTTTGACCCCACTCTGGTTCGGGGCATGTCTTACTATACCGGAACCATTTTTGAGGTGTCCATGGAAGGCTTCGGCGGTTCGGTGGCCGGAGGCGGCCGATATGATAAGATGATCGGCAAGTTCACTGGAAATGAGACGCCGGCCTGCGGATTTTCCATCGGCTTTGAGCGGATCGTTACCATCCTTCTGGATCGGGGCTTCGTGGTGCCCAGCCAGGCGGCAAAGAAGGCTTATCTCTTTGAAAAGGGCGTAAGCCAGCAGGTATTAAGCCAGGTGATCCGGGAGGCCAATGCAGAGCGCAAGGCAGGCGTGCAGGTACTGGTGGCCCAGATGAATAAGAACAAGAAGTTCCAGAAGGAACAGCTTCAGAAGGAAGGCTACACGGAATTCCGTGAATTCTATAAAGACGCATTAAAGAAATAATGACGGCAGATGATGAAAAAACAACCATGACAGATGGAAAAGGAGAATAAGAAAATGGCAGAATCAATGGCAGGACTTAAGCGTTCTCATCGCTGCACCGAGGTGTCGGAGGCCAATATCGGCCAGGATGTAACGGTGATGGGATGGGTACAGAAGAGCAGAAACAAAGGCGGAATTATCTTTGTGGATCTGCGCGACCGTTCCGGCATTTTACAGATTATCTTTGAGGAAAGCGACTGCGGTGCAGAAAGCTTTGAAAAGGCGGAGAAGCTGCGCAGCGAATTTGTGATTGCAGTCTGCGGCCGGGTGGAGACACGTTCCGGAGCTGCAAATCCGAATCTTAAGACGGGAACCATCGAGGTGCGCGCAAAATCTCTGCGCATCCTGGCAGAGTCTGAGACGCCGCCCTTCCCCATCGAGGAGAATTCCAAGACCAAGGAAGAGCTGCGGTTAAAATACCGGTATCTGGATCTGCGCAGACCGGACATTCAGCGGAATATCATGACCAGAAGCCAGGTGGCGATCCTGGTACGGAAGTTTTTGGCAGAGGAAGGATTCCTGGAGATCGAGACGCCGACTCTGATCAAGAGTACGCCGGAGGGGGCCAGAGATTACCTGGTTCCCAGCCGTGTTCATCCGGGTTCTTTCTATGCGCTGCCCCAGTCTCCCCAGCTGTTTAAGCAGCTGTTAATGTGTTCCGGCTATGACCGGTATTTCCAGCTGGCCAGATGCTATCGGGATGAGGATCTGCGTGCGGACCGTCAGCCTGAGTTTACCCAGATCGATATGGAACTGTCCTTTGTGGATGTGGACGATGTGCTGGATGTGAACGAGCGTCTGTTAAAGGAGCTGTTCGGCCAGATCTGCGGTGTTGAACTGTCTCTGCCTCTTCCACGGATTACCTGGAAGGAAGCCATGGACCGGTTCGGATCCGATAAGCCGGATATGCGTTTCGGCATGGAACTTACGGATGTGTCCCAGGCGGTGGCCGACTGTGACTTTGTGGTATTTAAGAGCGCTCTGGAAAACGGCGGCACAGTAAGGGGCCTTAAGGCAGAGGGCCAGGCCGGCATGCCCAGAAAGAAGATCGATGCCCTGGTAGAGTTTGCCAAGGGATACGGCGCAAAGGGCCTTGCTTATCTGGCGATTCACCAGGACGGCACCTACAAATCCTCTTTTGCCAAGTTTATGACGGAAGAGCAGCTTACCAGACTGGTGGAAGCTATGGATGGAAAGCCTGGAGATCTGCTTCTGTTTGCAGCAGATAAGACCCCGGTGGTATGGAATGTGCTGGGCGCCCTTCGTCTGGAACTGGCAAAACAGCTGGATCTGATTCCGGAAAATACCTGGAAGTTTGTATGGGTAACGGAGTTCCCGCTTTTGGAGTACTCCGAGGAGGAGAACCGGTACGTGGCCATGCACCATCCCTTTACCATGCCCATGGAAGAGGATCTTCCCCTTCTGGATACGGATCCCGGCGCTGTCCGGGCAAAGGCCTACGATATCGTGTTAAACGGCACCGAGTTAGGCGGCGGTTCTGTCCGTATCCATCAGGCAGATATCCAGGAAAAGATGTTCCGTGTGCTTGGCTTTTCTCAGGAGCAGGCTCACCAGCAGTTTGGCTTCCTGTTAGAGGCCTTTAAGTACGGCGTTCCGCCTCATGCAGGTCTGGCCTACGGTCTGGACCGTGTGGTTATGTGGATGGTAGGAGCAGACAGCATCCGCGACGTTATCGCCTTCCCGAAGGTAAAAGATGCTTCCTGCCTGATGAGCGAGGCTCCCTCCACGGTAGATCCCAGGCAGCTGGAAGAGCTGGGAATTGCCATTGTGGCGGAGAATGCGGAAGAGAATACGGCAGAAAATACAGCAGAATAATGTTTTAACGTCTGCGTTTGTGATGCCGGTCTGCTCTTGATTGGGCGCCGCCGGCATCAGTCGTTATGTAAATTGTTTGCAGCAGCAACAGGAAAGCCTGCAGCACCGGAAGGGGCGGCAGGCTTTCCCTGCGCACAGAGAAAACCATCATGCGCCGGCGGCCGACGCACCGGCCATCCCGCAAAAGTCTGGCGGCGCATTTGGCATCCCTGAATTAATGCCGCCTATTCGGCGGCAGGACTATCAGAATAAATTTAAGAATACAGGAAATCAGGATAAAAACGGAGGGCATCAGGATGGAAAGAAATGTAGATCTGCTTCATGGAAGGATACTCCCTTCCCTGACTTCTCTGGCGGTGCCGATTATGGCTACCGCCATGGTGCAGACGGCCTATAATCTGACGGATATGGCCTGGGTGGGCCGTCTGGGAAGCAGCGCGGTGGCGGCGGTAGGAGCAGCGGGAATGTACACCTGGCTGTCTTCCGGACTGGTGGCTGTTGCAAGAATGGGCGGACAGGTGAAGACTTCCCATGCCATTGGGGAAGGGAAACTTAAGGAAGCTGGTTTGTTTGGCGCAGGGGCCATTCAGCTGACCATGGTGCTGGCTCTGCTTTTTGCTGCAGCCATGAATATCTGGGCACAACCGTTGATCCGCTTTTTCGCTCTTCAGGACGAAAAAACGGTGGCAGATGCAGTAAGCTATCTGCGGATCGCCTGTGGACTGATCTTTTTTTCCTTTTTAAATCAGACGCTGACGGGGCTTTACACAGCGGCAGGAGACAGCCGGACCCCTTTTCTGGCAAACTGCGTGGGAATGGGAGCCAACATGATCCTGGATCCTCTGATGATCTTCGGTCTGGGGCCGGTGCCCAGAATGGAAGCGGCGGGAGCTGCCATCGCCACTGTGACGGCTCAGGCTATTGTGACGGCGGTGCTGGTTTTTTCGGCAGGGCGGGAGCGGGTTTTGTTTCCCCATATTAAGGTGTTTCGACCGGCCCCGTGGAAATTCTGGAAGACCATTATCCGGATCGGTGTGCCTGCCGGAGTGCAGAGCATGATCTACTGTATGATCTCCATGGTGCTGACCCGTTTCGTGTCCGCCTGGGGGGATCAGGCTGTGGCTGTCCAGCGGGTGGGAAGCCAGATTGAATCCATTTCCTGGACTACGGCAGACGGCTTCGGCACGGCCATCAATGCCTTTGTGGGGCAGAATTACGGCGGCCGGAAATTTGACCGGGTGAAAAAAGGATATATGACCGCATCTGTGATTGTCTGTATCTGGGGATGCATTACCACGGCAGCATTGGTATTCGGTTCTGTCCCGATCTTCCGGCTTTTTATCCAGGAGGCAGAGGTGATTCCTCTGGGAGCAGATTATCTGCGGATCTTGGGGTACGGCCAGATGTTCATGTGCGTGGAGCTGATGACTAACGGAGCTTTGTCCGGACTTGGAAGGACTTTTTCCTGTTCGGTAATCAGCGTGCTTCTTACTTCCGCCCGGATTCCGCTGGCTCTGGTCCTCGGCGGCCTTATGGGATTAAATGGAATATGGTGGGCCTTCACCATATCTTCGGTGGTGAAGGGGATCGTGTTTTTCTTCTTTTACCTGGCTGTGCTTGGGCGGCTTCAGAAAGAGAACGCCGTGCCGGCCCGGGATTCATTTTGACAGACGTATGGGAAAGACTACCTGCAGACCAAGCTGTGGCCGCCTGCGGACCAAGCTGTAAGCCTGCCTGCAGATCAAGCCGTAACCGCAGCCGTAAACCCGCCGGGAAAGAATCGGCAGATTCATGGCATCGGGCCTGTATTTTATTTAACGATTTATTGAAAAAAGGTATAGACGAAAGTCTGATTTTATGAGAAAATATCATCAAGTATGATGTGATATCTTTAACAAACTGCCGGGAACAGGCGGCGCATATCACTGCCATACAAAAAGAAATCTAACTACATATTTGAAAGGAGTTTTCACACATGATTTATTCAAAAGAAGTTGAAGAAATGTGTACCGTAGCACAGGGCGTACATCATGGCTGTGCTCCGATCCCAGAAGAAGCAAAATGGGTTCAGGCCAAAGAAGTAAAAGACATTTCCGGTCTGACTCACGGCGTAGGCTGGTGTGCTCCTCAGCAGGGTGCATGTAAACTGACCCTGAACGTGAAGGAAGGTATCATTCAGGAAGCGCTGGTTGAGACCATTGGATGTTCTGGTATGACCCACTCCGCAGCTATGGCAGCTGAAATTCTTCCTGGCTTAACGGTTATGGAAGCTTTAAATACCGACCTGGTTTGTGACGCCATCAACACCGCTATGAGAGAGCTGTTCTTACAGATCGTTTACGGACGTACCCAGAGTGCATTCTCTGAGGACGGTCTGCCGGTAGGCGCTGGTCTGGAAGACTTAGGAAAGGGCTTAAGAAGCCAGGTAGGAACCATGTATGGTACCTTGAAGAAAGGTCCTCGTTATCTGGAAATGGCAGAAGGCTATGTAACCGGCATCGCTCTGGACAAGGACGATCAGATCATCGGTTACCAGTTCGTAAACCTTGGAAAGATGACTGATTTCATTAAGAAGGGCGACGATCCCAACACTGCTTACGAGAAGTCCTGCGGACAGTATGGCCGCGTAGCTGACGCTGTTAAGATCATTGACCCACGGAAAGAATGATAAAGGAGGACGTTTAAGATGGCTTTATTTGAATCATATGAGAGACGTATTGATAAAATCAATAGCGTATTAAACAGCTATGGCATCGCTTCCATCGAAGAAGCTGAGAAAATTACCAAGGATGCCGGCCTGGACGTTTACGATCAGGTAAAGAAAATTCAGCCGATCTGCTTTGAAAACGCCTGCTGGGCATACACCGTAGGCGCTGCCATCGCCATCAAAAAGGGCTGCCGCAGAGCAGCAGACGCTGCTGCCGCTATCGGCGAGGGTCTGCAGGCATTCTGTATTCCCGGTTCTGTAGCGGATACCCGTAAGGTAGGTTTAGGCCACGGCAACCTGGGCAAGATGCTTCTGGAAGAGGAGACCGACTGCTTCTGCTTCCTGGCAGGTCATGAGTCCTTCGCAGCAGCTGAGGGCGCTATCGGTATCGCCGAGAAGGCAAACAAGGTTCGTCAGAAACCGCTGCGCGTTATCTTAAACGGTTTAGGCAAGGATGCAGCCAAGATCATTTCCCGCATCAACGGCTTCACCTTCGTTGAGACCGAGTACGATCCCTACACCAACACCGTAACCGAGGTTGAGCGTATCGCTTACTCCGAGGGCTTACGTGCAAAGGTTAACTGCTACGGCGCAAACAGCGTTCCGGAAGGCGTTGCTATCATGTGGAAGGAGAACGTAGACGTTTCCATCACCGGAAACTCCACCAATCCTACCCGTTTCCAGCATCCGGTAGCAGGTACATACAAGAAGGAAAGACTGGAAGCCGGCAAGAAGTACTTCTCCGTAGCTTCCGGCGGCGGCACCGGCCGTACCCTGCATCCCGACAACATGGCAGCAGGTCCTGCTTCCTACGGTATGACCGATACCTTAGGACGTATGCACTCTGATGCACAGTTCGCTGGTTCTTCTTCTGTTCCGGCTCATGTGGAGATGATGGGCCTGATCGGAATGGGCAACAACCCAATGGTAGGCGCTACTGTTGCAGTGGCTGTTTCCATTGAGGAAGCTGCTAAGGCTGGAAAGTTCTAAGCATAACAAGCTGTTTATAAACTGATAATTTGAGAGAGCGCTGTGATCCAAAAGATCACGGCGCTTTCTTTATGCTGAAATGCGGTTCCTCCTGGACGGAAGCAGTTTCGGTTGAAAATATTGTTTTTGTAAATTATAATTGAGTTACATAAAATATGCGTTGGAGGTGACGGGCGCGTGGCAATCAGCAATGAAGCTGTTTTGAGCAGTGAAAAGAATTTTACTGTCTTTCGATTTGACGGACATGTAATCCGTTTCAGAGCGCCGTATTCTCTGGAACGATATACAAAGGTGAAGGAATGGGATCAGGGATATCTTGTTGTAATGGCAAAATACAGACATAATGATAAAGAAGAGGAAGAGTATATTGATATGGTTCCGATTCTTGAAAATTTATATTTTGATTCTAAGGCCTTTTTGGCGCCAATCAAGAAAGTGAGGCTTGCAGATGACGGATGTGAATAAAGTAGCAGATGAAGCAGATATGATTGTGAACGGGTATGCATTCACGCAGAATAAAGAAGGTTGTCGAGTCCTTAATCTTAACCGCCCGGATAAAGCAACTGTACTTTCAAAAAATGGCGAAGTGTTGGAAACCAGCATGGATGATATCGAAATACAGATTGTAAAGTCATATTTGGAAAAAAATAGAAAATTTATGGAGGGATGGGATGCCGAAGTATTATGAGTTTAAAATAGCGGGATACTATCTGTATTTTACATCCCATTGCATAATTGAATGTATGCACGTTCATGCAAGCGATAGAAAATTAACCGAATCAGGATCAGCGAAATTTTTTGTCCGGGAAAACGGGGATACAGTACTACAGAACAGAGGAATTTTGAATGATAGAGAAATTCGCATTATACAGGGATTTATAAAGCAGAATTATCAGGAGATGTACTTAAAATGGGCGGAATACAGTTCGGAAGGATTTTACAATAATCAAGTATAAATCAAATTCTGACAGTAGTACTCAGCAGCGCTGAGCAGCACACTCATAGCGCACAGCCACCCACAAAACCCCAGAAATCCAGCCTTCGCAGTTTCCATTGAGGAAGCTGCTAAGGCCGGAAAGTTCTAATTGTCTAAGATAATTTGTGGAAGAGAATATATCCGCATAAACAATATAGTGAAACACATAGACCGCACTGGCTGGATGGTTGGTGCGGTTTTTCTTTTATCGTCAAACATGATACGGTTCCAGTGGTTAATGAATAAAAAAATTTTTATATGGACAACCTGAAAAGGAGATGCAGCTGTTGCATTGATGTAACCAATAATATATAATATTAGTTACGTAAAGGAGGTCGGTCATATGAACAACGGCTATACAGAACAAATTCGTGAACGGATCATTAACGCCCCGGATGGCAGCGTGTTTGTGAACTCCGATTTCGCGGATATTGCGGACAACAATACGATTAAGCAAAGTATTAATCGGCTGGTCCGAGAAGGGATTCTGCGCCGTGTTATCCGGGGAGTATTTGATAAGCCGAAATACAGCAAGTTCCTTGGGGAATATGTGGCGTCGGATCCGGATGCGGTTGCCAAAGCACTGGCGAGATGCTATCATTGGACGATTGCTCCATGTGGAGATACTGCATTAAATATGTTGGGACTCTCTACCCAGGTAACGGCAGTATGGTCCTATATCAGTGACGGACCATATAAAAACTATGAATGGGATAAAACAAAGATTGAATTTAAGCATCGGACTAACAAGGAGATTACGGGCCTGTCGCCTATAACGATTCTGGTGATCCAGGCGTTAAAGACCCTGGGGAAAGAAAATGTGGATGAAAAAACCATACGGGTGCTTTCCCGTAGGCTGAATGAGGATGAAAAGGCGGCGCTTCTTGCAGAGGGAGCCGAAGCAACGGATTGGATTTACACTATGATTAAGAAGATCTGCAAAGGAGAAAGAGAAAATGATTGAAATTGCCAAACTTTCAGCTGATGACCGGCGGGCGCTGTTTCACAACACCGCAGCCAAAACCGGACTTCACGATGCCATTGTGGAAAAGGATTTTTGGGTATGCCTGACGCTGGATTACCTGTTCCACCGATCTCCGTGGAAAA
>PPYE01778425.1_pt1 | contig 10881 bp, 8 predicted proteins | sample 1559881 | NCBI WGS metagenome assembly PPYE01 (sample SAMN08240022, study PRJNA423297) | Human gut metagenome, whole genome shotgun sequencing project.
TCTTCAATTCCGCCGATCTATACCAACCAGACAAAAATAGCTGCTTACTATTTTGACTTGTTGATGCGTACGAAAGACATGCTCAAGAAAGCAATTTCGACGGCTCCTGAGGCAGATCGTTCTCATTATGACCTGTTGATCTACCGCATTAATAAAGCTACGGAATTTGAATAAATCTCTATTACATAAACTCTCTCTTAATTAATTTGTCTCTATGAAAACAATATTGTAAGAGATATTTTTAAAGATTTCTTCTATGCAATATTGAGCATTTTTCACCCGGGTTTACATTGTCGAATGTAAATCCGGGTGAATCTTTTATAGGCGGATATCTTTTGGAAAGTACCATACAACTAGATTGCCCGAGAGAAAAATATCAGTCTTTCTGTATAGAACATTATTATTTAATTTGTATTTTTGGCGCAAAACTCCCGAAATGACTAACAATGAGATTTCCATAGAACAAATTAATAAGTTGGATGCGGCTGCTTTCCGACTGCTTTATAAGAATTATTATAAAGCATTGGTTTGCTATGCAATAACAATTGTCGGAGATTCAGAGTCTGCAGAAGATATTGTCCAGGAGTTATTCTCCACTATTTGGGAGAAAAAGATGTTTTTCCGGTCTCTGGCTTCATTCAGGGTTTATCTGTATAACTCTGTCAGAAATGCTTCCTTGGATTATTTGAAACATAAGGATGTGGAAGGCAACTATCTTCAGAAGATGCTTGATAGTCATTCCACTACGTTTAGGATGGAAGAGGAGGAAGAGGGCTTCTTTAGTGAAGAAGTCTATCGCCAGCTTCTTCAGACAATTGATGCGCTGCCGGATCGATGCAGGGAAGTTTTTTTGATGTATATGGAAGGCAAGAAGAACGAGGAGATTGCCACTGCACTCCATGTTTCTCTTGAAACTGTGAAGACTCAAAAGAAGAGAGCAATGTCCTTCCTTAGAAAAAAATTAGGCTCCTATCATTTTCTATTATTACAAATGTTACTTCCCTAAAAAGAAGCATAACACTCAATCCGCTTTACTTGTTAACACCTGTTTGCAATGAACAAAATGTTCGTTGTTTTTCTTGATTATTGTACAAAAAGAACGGTCTTCTAAATAAATAAAGTATCTTTTGAATAAAAAAACTTCAGAATCCTGTCCCTCATTTTTTCTTCTTAGTCGTCTTTACTATAAATAACCTGAAATAATATGATAAAGCGTAAAAGAAGTATAAATTCTATTATCCATGATCAGTTGCTGGGATACGCTTCGGAAGAAGATAAAAAACAGTTGCAGTCATGGCTTGATAGTTCTCAAGAAAATAGAGAGAACTATGATCGTCTGATGCGTGAGGCTTGTTTGATTGACAGGTATAAACAGTTTGCCCAGGTAGATGAAGCACGTGCTTGGGAAAGGTTTCAGAAAAAGCATTTCTCTATTCGCTCTGCTCGTTGGATCAAAATAGGACGGTATGCGGCTATCTTCTTATTGCCGATAATTGGTTTTGCAATATGGTTTTGGACTTTGCGGCTGATGGATTCTCAGCCGGTGATTTCGGATGAAGTTCGTATTGCTATGATCCGGTCGGAGAAGATGGGTAAACAAAAGGCAACACTGGTTCTGGCAAATGGACAGAAGATGGATTTAAAATCAGTGCCTGCTAAGCCTTTACAGGATTCGGTGGAACAAGTGCCTGTTGCTCAGCCGTCTGTCCCTGAGACTGATGTGAACGAATCGGAAGAGGTCTCTGTTGTAGAAAATAATAAGTTGAGTACTTATGATGACAGTGAATTTTGGATGACGTTTGAAGACGGGACCAGAGTGCATCTGAATTATAATACGACATTAAAATATCCACCACATTTTGGTACTACCACTCGCACGGTCTATTTGGATGGGGAGGCCTATTTTCAGGTAGCCAAGGATAGCAAGCGTCCTTTCCGTGTCATTACGGCGAATGGAGTGGTCAAGCAGTACGGGACAACTTTCAATGTAAATACACATGTGCCTGGAATAACGAAAGTAGTGCTGGTGAAAGGTTCTGTAAGTGTGCTTCCTAATCAGGGAGGGGAATATAAAATAAAACCGGGGGAATTGGCGGTTCTTCAGGCTGATACGCAAGATGTACAAATTAGCGTAGTGGATATCGAGCCGTATATCGCATGGAACAGTGGACGTTTTGTTTTTGATAATTGTTCTTTGGAGAGTCTGATGAATGTAATATCACGTTGGTACAACAAAGATGTCGTATTCGAATCGGAAGATACCAAGAAGATACGTTTTACAGGAGATATTGATCGCTACGGCTCAATAGAGCCCATATTGAAAGCGATACAGCGGGTGACTCATCTGGAAATGGAAATACAGGGGAAGACCATAATTATAAAGAAATAAACATATTAACTACTATTAAAAAAGGAGGACGACATGCAAAAAAAGAGAGCTCGAGAACGCATTATCATGTTTCTCTGTATTATTTCCTTGTTGTTTACACCGGTGTTGGCTGCATCGCAATCTAATGCAATGAGGGTATCCTTAGATCTTAAATCTGCAACAGTTAAAGAATTTTTTGATGCTGTAAAAGTACAGACTGGCTTGAACTTTATTTATAGTACGGAGCAAGTGAAGAATATGCCTCGTATCACTATTCAGAGCAATAGTCAGCCTATCAGTGAGGTGTTGAACAAAGTGCTGGCAAATACCGGATACAGTTATGAGATAGAAGGAAATATTGTAACCATTGTATATCAGCAACCTAAAGAGAATGTCCGCACGGCTACGGGCGTTGTGGTTGATGAGGGAGGGTTGCCCTTGCCGGGAGCTTATATAAAACTCTCTAAAACGGAACATTCGACGATAACTGATAATGAAGGTAAGTTTTCTATTAATTTATTCCATCAGAAAGAGCCTGTCCTGATTGTCTCGTATTTGGGAATGATTGTACAGGAAGTAAAAGTTGCCGGTACTAAACCTATGACAATCGTGATGAAATCGGATGTAAAGTCAATCGATGAAGTTGTAGTAACAGGTTATCAGGAGATTGACAGACGCAAGTTGGCAAGCTCCATATCCTCTATAAAGGGAGCTGATCTGATTGGTGGGGAGTATCTGTCTATCGACAAAATGTTGCAGGGACGCCTGCCGGGTGTTGCTGTGATGAATATGTCATCTACTCCGGGAGCTGCTCCTAAGATTAGAATCAGGGGATCTTCCTCTATTACAGGAAATAGAGAACCGGTATGGGTAGTCGATGGAATTATTCTGGAAGAACCTGTCAATATCTCTACAGAGGAACTGAACAGTCCGGATAAGATAAATCTGATCGGAAATGCCATCGGTTCGGTCAATCCGGAAGATATTGAACGTGTGGATATTCTGAAAGATGCCAGTGCTACTGCTATCTATGGTATCAAAGCGGCCAATGGAGTTATTGTGGTCACTACCAAGCAAGGAAAAAGCCAGAAACCGAGTATCTCGTATACCGCTACATTGGGGATAACAGCTCCTCCTACTTACGATAAAATGTTTCGGATGAATTCTGCCGACAGAATTGATATGTCTATCGAAATGCAGGAGAGGGGATTATCTTTCGGAAGTTACAAACCTTCGGATATTGGCTATGAAGGAGCATTGCAACATCTGTGGAATAAGGATATTACCTATCAGGAATTCTTAAACCAGGTGAAGACCCTGAAAGGATTAAATACCGACTGGTATGACTTGCTGTTCCGTACAGCATTTACACATCAGCATTCGGTATCCATTACAGGTGGAAATGACCGGAGTAATTATTATATGTCCATGGGATATGCGAATAATAACAGTGTGACGATAGGGGAAGGGTTAGAGCGCTATAACGTACTGGCTAAAATAAATACCAGAATTAACCGGAATATACATTTGGGATTAAAGGTTAGCGGTTCGCTTTCCAAAGCCGAACATCCTCATACTTCCATTGATGTGTATGAGTATGCTTATAATACTTCACGGGCTATTCCACTTCGGACAGCTTCTAATGAGTTGTATTTCTATGCGAATGAGGCTGGACGTAACGGAGTATTGTCTTACAATATCATGAACGAACTGAATCATACAGGAAACAAGAATGATAATTCCGCTATAGATGTAGCTGTCAATCTGGATTGGAAGGTTGCTTCATGGATGAGATTTTCATCTATATTAGGACTGTCCAGAAGCAACGTGACACAAGAAAACTGGGGTGATGAACAATCATATTATATTTCTTCTATGCGACAAAGTCCCTATGGGAAGATGTTGCCGAATCCCATTGAAGATTCTGAATTTGCAGAAAGATATTGTCTGCTTCCGTTTGGAGGAGAGTTGATGACGACCAATACACGTAATACTTCTTATACATGGAGAAATAGCCTGTCTTTGATGCAAAGTTTCGGAAAACATGAAGTTTCCGGAAGTATCGGACAAGAAGTCAGATCTTCAAAATATGACGGATTAAGCTCTACGCAATATGGTTATTTGCCCGAAAGAGGTAAAAAGTTTGTTGATATTGACCCGACAGTCTGGAAAAGATACGGTGCTTTGGTAAAGAGTCATCCGGATGTGGTGACCGATACAAAGAATAATGTGATTTCATTATATGCTACGGCTGCTTATGTTTATGACAGTCGCTATATTCTGAACTTCAATATACGTACTGACGGTTCTAATAAGTTTGGTCAGAGCAAGAGCGTTCGTTTTCTGCCAATATGGTCAGTGTCTACACGATGGAATGTTATCAATGAGAAGTTTATGAAGAACGTCGATTTCCTGAATGATCTGGCAATTCGTGCCTCATACGGTATACAAGGTAACGTGCATCCGGATCAGACCCCTAACTTGATTGCTAGTTTGGGGACATTGGAGTCAATGCCACAGGAGTATATTTCAACATTGTATAAGCTGCCGAATAATAAACTGAAGTGGGAAAAAACCAATTCGTATAATATTGCAATCGACTGGGCATTCTGGAATAACAGAATCTATGGATCGCTTGATGTATATTACAAAAAGGGAGTAGATCAGGTGGTTACGAAAAACGTAGCTCCTTCTACAGGTGCGTCAAGTGTCTCCATTAATGATGGTGATGTTGAGAATAAAGGTTGGGATTTGGCTGTTTCTTTTGTTCCGATTCAGACCCGGGACTGGATGTGGAGTTTATCATTCAATACAGGTAAAAACTACAATAAAGTGTTGAATGCCGGGAACTCAGCGATCACTTGGCAAGACTATATTGCAGGAACATTAGTGAGCAATGGCAATGCGATAAATAGTTTCTATTCTTATAAATTTGATAAACTGGATGATCAGGGTTTTCCTACATTTAAGGATATTAATGAGAAAGATGAAGAAGGAAATGCTGTGGTTCATTCTTTGCAGGAGATGTATGACCGTGCTTTTGTTCTTTCCGGAAAACGTGAACCCGATCTGACCGGTGGATTCTCTACTTATTTGAAATATAAGAATATTACATTTAATGCGTTGTTCTCATTCAGCTTTGGCAATAAAATGCGCTTGAATGATTTGTATGAGTCCTCCGGACAGCGGCTTCCTTATCCGGATCAGAATATGTCCAGTGAATTTGTGAATCGTTGGAGAGAGCCGGGTGATGAAGACAGAACCATTATACCGGTTTTATCGGATAAGAGTTTGCAGATCAACGATAAGGATGTGACCTATCGTATTGCGGATAATGGATGGGATATGTATAATAAGAGTGATATCCGTGTAGTTTCAGGCAGTTTCCTCAGATGCCGTTCGATGTCTATTCGCTATGATTTTAAACGTGAATGGTTGAAACCTGTCTATCTGAAAGGAGCAAGTGTCAGCTTTGATATGGGTAATGTATTTGTCATTAAAGATAAAGCGCTGAAGGGCAGAGATCCTGAACAGATTGGATTTGGCTCAAGAAGTATACCACCGCAGCGTTCTTACTCACTTCGCTTTAATATTACTCTTTAATAATGAATGATGATGAAAAAGTACAATTTATATATCATATTGTTTATCTGCACATTATCGTCGTGCAGTGACTTTTTGGAAGAAAGTTCACAAGATTTGATGATACCCAGATCGGTGAAGGATTACAAGGAACTGTTCTTCGGTGAGGTAATGAAAACGAATGAAAAAGACATACCTCATCCTTATCTGGAATATATGACAGACGATGTGAAAGACCAATGTTACTATGGAACCAGACCACAAGTCATTTCTAATGATTTCAGAGAATATGTTTGGGCATATTATACGTGGCAGGGAAACCCGGAAGTGGGAATTTCAAATGAACTTACGCCGGATGTTGCATGGACAGTCTATTATCATAAGATATTGATGACTAATATAGTGTTTTAAGGCTATAGGAGGTGAGAAAACTATTTTCCGTCCTAACTTGCCGAGTGCTTATCTATTGGCATCACGTATTGCTCTTTTTCAGGAGAAATATGATGAGACCATTCTTTATTGTGACTCGGTCTTTAAGGTCGCGACTCAGCCACTTTACAAACTTCAGGAAAAAAAGGACCACTATTTCTTTTCTCTTGCTAACAAAGAAATCTTGTTATCCTACGGACTTACATCACTTGAGACGCATATGAAAGAAGATTTCAGGTATACGGGGAACTTGGTGGTTTCTGATGATTTACTAGCGCTATATTCGGAAGATGATTTGCGTCTTACGAATTATTTCAAGAATACAATCGGCAACCAGACCAGACCTACTAACAAACAGTATAGTGTCTATACACCTATTAAGTGGACTAAAAATTCTGCTACAGTCTATGCCAACGCCTTGCGTATTTCGGAAGCTTATCTGAATCGTGCTGAGGCTTTTGCTGAACTTGGCAATACGAACAAGGCTCTTGCTGACTTAAATGAGCTCCGTGAAAATCGTATGAAACCGGGAACTCCGCCGTTAGCTGTTGATGAAGACGGAATTGTAGCAACCGTACGTAAGGAACGCCGTAGAGAACTGGCGTTTGAAGGATTCCGCTGGTTTGATTTGCGCAGATATGGCTGCCCTCCTCTTACGCATACTTACAGTTCAAAGGAGAACGAGGGAGCAGGGGATGTCTTCGAACTGAAAGAGAAAGGCTCATACGTGTTGCCGATTCCTAAGAGCGAAAGAGAGAGAAATACGGAAATAGAAATATTCGACCGTCCGAATAGTGAACCTGTTAATAATTGATCGATTATGAAGAAACTTATATTATTAATTTGTATGTTGGCAGGTATGTCTTCTTGTTATCATGAAGATGCGTTAATCGTTCCTGAGCAACCGGATAAATATAACATTTTGACAGATGACCCGTCAGATCCGACACAGCATTTTATATACCAGTTTTATCAGAAATATCAGACTGTGATTATAACTAATCCGACTGAGGCTGATTATAAATTCAACTTTACAGCGAATAACGGAATTAAAATAACTGCTCCCGAACAAAAGCAGGAGATTATTGATGAAGGGATTGAGTTTTTGCAAAAGGTATTATTGAATTTGTACTCGGATAGTTTTTTAAAGAAGAATTTACCTTTTTCTATATTGTTATCTGAAGAGGTCCGGATGGCCTCTTATGGTGAGACAACCATCATGAATTGCTATGCTAGTAGCAGCTTTATAGCCTTAGGTAATGTATCATCTTCTCTGAAAACAATGACCGATGAGGAGTTTGTGAAAATCAGAGCAGATGTGAATGCCAGCTTTTGGGCAAAGTATATGTCGGAAGTCAGAGGATTGTTTACTATTTCAGATGCTTTTTATGAAGCTAGTGAAGAAGTTGAACCGAAATTGTACGACCCGAACTGGTATCGTTTTAAAGGAACGGACCCTAATGAAATCGATTTTTATAAGTATGGGGTGATTACTTATTCTGAGAACTCCTATATTGATGAAGATTGGCCGGATTTTAATTCCATTTATGCTCCTTTAAAGAGTGAAGACCTTGCGCAATGGATGAATTTCGTCTTTGAGAAAACTCCTGCCGAGATTCAGGAAATCTGCGATAAATATCCGGTAATGAAGAAGAAGTATGATGTGATTCGGGAAGCTATGCTTGAAAACGGATTCGATCTGTCCAAACTGGAACTATAGAACTTAAAAACAACATGATATGAACAAAATTTTCACCTTATTACTTGTAGGAGCATTAACTGCCGGAGCGGTAACTGCTAATGCCGAAAGTCAGATTTTTAAAAAGAAAAAGAAGAAAGCAAAAGCGGAAACAGAGCAGCCGGCGGCAAAAGATTCCACAAAGAGTAGTATGACCGAATACAAAAAACTACTGAAAGGAGCCAAGACGATTGATGGCATGTTTAAGGTACACATCGTTAAGGATAAGTATTATTTCGAAATACCTAAAGACTTGATGGGACGCGATTTTATGATTGCGTCCAGAGTATCGAGTACCAGTAACAATAAAGATATAGCTGCCGGACAAATGCCACGCAATCCGGTACTGGTAACTTTCTCGGCAGATAAAAAGAAAATCTACATGCACAAAAAGATGGTGCGCAATTTGTGTGACACCACTTCCAATATGTATGCTGCTTTTCAGCGCAACTTCTCAGACCCTATTTGGGAAGCATATAAGATAGAAAGTCTTTCACCGGACTCTTCAGCATATGTCATCGATATGAGTTCACTTTTCATAACGGATGTACCCGAATTCAGCCCGTTTCGTTCGGAAAATATAATGGATGTATTGATGAAGAGAAAAGCACTGAAGGGAAGTCTTGCTTCTTCCAAATCGACTATTCTGGGAATGAAGTGTTTTCCGCTGAATATAAACATCAAGACGCTGATGAGTTATACTGTTGACGGAGGACCGTTCACTGTAACCATGACGCGTAATATTATTTTGCTGCCGGAGGAAATTATGCGTCCTCGTTATGGAGACTCGCGTATCGGTTATTTTGATGAAAGCAAGCGGTTTTATACTGAAAAGAAAGATGGTTTGCAAGAACTGACTTACATCAACCGATGGGATTTGCAACCAAAACCAGAAGACTTGGAACGTTATAAGCAAGGTGAGTTGGTGGAACCTCAGAAGCCGATTGTATATTACGTTGATACTGCTATCCCCGACAAGTGGAGAGATTACATAAAGAAAGGAATAGAAGACTGGCAGGTTGCGTTTGAGGAAATTGGATTTAAGAATGCGATTGTAGCGAAAGACTATCCGAAGGATGATCCGAACTTTGATCCGGATGATATTCGTTATAGCTGCTACCGAATGATTACCACTCCGATACAAAATTCAATGGGACCTTCCTGTGCCGATCCTCGTTCGGGTGAAATCATTCAGGGTGACGTCTTGTTTTATTCAAATATCATTAAGTTGTTACATAACTGGCGGTTTGTTCAGACTGCTACTGTTGACCCCAAAGTGCGCAAGGCTGTGTTTGATGACGAGACGATGGGAAGCTCGTTACGTTATGTAGCAGCGCATGAGATCGGACATACCCTGGGACTGATGCATAACTTTGGTGCATCTTATTCGTATCCGGTAGATATCATGAAAAACCTGCCGGAATGGACCTATGAAGATGATCATCAATATGAACGCTTGACGGAATCATATCAGGAAGTGATTATGCAGATGCAACGCTACTTACTGCATGCCATGGTGTCCATCGGTGGAATTTATTTTGATGAGCCGAGACGGGACAGCGAAAAGCCTGTTATCCGTTTTGTGCCGAAAGCTGAACAGAAGGAGGCATTGAAGTTTATTATGGAAACTATGATGGAACTACCCGAATGGGTACTTGACAAGAAGGTGATTGAGTATACCGGTCCGACTTATTCGCCAAGTACTTTGCAGTCAATCATTATGAATCGTTTGTTCTTCACATACATTACATCCAGTCTTGTTTTGTATGAGGAGTTATATCCCAAACAGGCTTATACTTTTGCTGAGTATATGGATGATATTTATGATTTTGTGTGGAAGAAAACTATATCCGGTGCCCGGTTGAATATGTACGACCGTAACCTGCAAATTACTTATGTGGAAAAGTTGTTGAAAGAAGGAGGAATGCTGAAACAAAAATCTTCTCCATTCTCATTTAAAGACTTGAATGAAGTTGAGAAACAACTGCTTACGGATAATGTCGATTGGACGAAAGCCGGCTTTGAACTCAACCCGCTCGGAAGTGTGGATATGGTTAAGAATCCGGCTATTTATCAGAAGGTAATGGATAGCTATAGTTTGCTGCGAAGCAAAGTAAATACGGGTGATGCTACTACCCGGGCACATTATCAAAGTCTTGTCTTTAAAATAAAGCAAGCGTTAACGGAACAATAACTATCTCTCTTAGATACTTGGGGGCACCTCGTCGCAGTGATTGTGGCGGGGTGCTGCATTGGTGCGTATCGTATCCAGGCTGATAAACAGGTCGCCCGACAGACGATCACCTTCGCAATAATCGAAAGTAATGATATCCGTGTAATAATCGTGTTGCAGATATTGTCGGTTTACCTCCAGAATCTTTTCATCGGAGCAGAAGATATAAGCGATTTCACCGAGTCTTTTTCCATAAGAGGCAGCTACATTCTTTATCCATTCTGTTGTTTCCCGTTTTTTGATATCAGGCATCTTGATGCCTTCGGTTTGATAAGTTACAGCCATAATTGAGTCTATGATTTAAAAGAAAAATAAATAACTGATTAAGATGGCGGCTATAATACCGGAGAAGTCTGCAATCAAGCCGCAGGTGACTGCATTCCGGGTTTTACTGATTCCGACGCTGCCGAAGTAAACGGCAAGGATATAGAAAGTGGTGTCCGAAGCTCCGCGTACTACGCAACTCATTCGGCCTACAAACGAATCCGGTCCCATCTCTTTCATCGTGTCAATCATCAGCCCATTGGCACC
>PPYE01386421.1_pt1 | contig 10879 bp, 9 predicted proteins | sample 1559881 | NCBI WGS metagenome assembly PPYE01 (sample SAMN08240022, study PRJNA423297) | Human gut metagenome, whole genome shotgun sequencing project.
GTGAAGATGAGAGCGTTGTATTGATCATGAAAGAAGTGCAGTTAGAGGATGACTATGTATCCTATGAGATCGTTGAGGACGATAAAGAACTGGATATGATCTCAGATATTTTTAATGCACTGTTAGATGGACTTGAAGTGAGTTTATAAAATATATAAGAGTGTTTAAAACAATGGATTGTCAGACCTACGTAGATATGGAGGAAGAAAGTTGAAAGACAATCAAGTAAGACAGCAGGCAAGACCAAAACGAAATAATTATTATGCAAATGATAACAAGAAATCATACAATAAGAATAATTATCAGGCAAGGGGAAGAAGACCAATGCCTAGAAGAAAGCCTAGCTCAGTAAAGATCATTCCACTTGGCGGACTCGGCCAGATCGGAATGAACATCACAGCATTTGAATGCAATAACCAGATTTTGATCGTGGACTGTGGACTTGCGTTCCCAGATGAGGATATGTTAGGAATTGATTTAGTTATTCCAGATATCACATATTTAAAGGATAATGCAAGCAAGATTCGTGGACTGGTTATCACTCATGGTCATGAGGACCATATTGGAGCGATTCCTTATTTCGAGAAGGAATTGAACGTACCGATCTATGCGACAAAACTTACTATGGCATTGATCGAGAACAAATTAAAAGAGCACGGTATTTTAAATAACGTGGAGCGCCATGTTGTGACACATGGTGACAAAGTAAAACTTGGAATCTTTAATGTAGAATTTATTAAGACAAATCACAGTATTGCAGATGCAGCAGCACTTGCGATCACAACACCAGCAGGTGTGATCGTGCATACAGGTGACTTTAAGATCGACCATACACCATTATTTGGGGAAGCGATCGATCTTGCAAGATTCGCAGAACTTGGAAGTAAGGGAGTTCTGGCATTGATGGCAGATAGTACGAATGTAGAACGACAAGGCTATACACCATCAGAGAAGAATGTAGGAAAACGTCTGGACAATCTGTTCGCAGAACATTTAAAAGGACGTATGATCATTGCAACATTTGCATCGAACGTGGATCGTGTACAGCATATCATCAATTCTGCACATAAGTACGGAAGAAAAGTTGCAGTAGAAGGACGAAGCATGGTAAATATCATTGCGACAGCGTCCGAATTAGGATACATCAAGATTCCAAAGAACACATTAATAGAAACTGATCAGATTAAGAATTATCCTGACGATCAGATTGTTTTAATCACAACGGGAAGCCAGGGAGAGACAATGGCAGCATTATCCCGTATGGCAAACTCAACTCACAGAAAAGTATCCATCGTACCAAGTGATACGATCATATTCAGCTCAAGTCCAATTCCAGGAAATGAGAAGAACATTTCAAAGATCATGAATGAGCTGGCATTAAAAGGTGCACAGATCGTATTTGAAGATACACATGTTTCCGGTCATGCATGCCGTGAAGAATTAAGACTTATTTATGCACTGACGAAGCCGAAGTATGCAATCCCTGTTCATGGAGAATACCGTCATCTGATGCGTCATCGTGAACTTGCCATCGAGATGGGAATTCCAAAGGAGAATGCATTTGTATTGGCAGAAGGTGATGTTCTGGAGCTCAATAAGAGACAAGGAAAGATCACTGGAAAAGTACAGGCAGGAGGAATCCTCGTTGATGGACTTGGTGTCGGAGATGTTGGTAACATCGTATTGAATGACCGTAAGTTACTGTCTCAGAATGGATTGATCATTGCAACAGTTACTCTGCAGAAACATGGCAATATGATCCTGGCAGGTCCAGATATCGTATCTCGTGGGTTTGTATATGTCAGAGAATCAGAATCTTTGATGGAAGGTGCAAGAGATGTTGCAAGAGATGCGGTAGAGGAATGCTTAGAACGTAATATCACAGACTGGGCAAGGATCAAGACGAAGATCAAAGACGAGCTTAGTAATTACATTTGGAAGAAGACAAAGCGTAATCCAATGATCCTGCCGATCATTACAGAGGTTTAAGATGAGTCTTTCAGAAGAGAAGAAGTTTTTTCATTCCGAAGGATGGCAACTGTTTTTTAGGACATTAAGCAGAGTATTTTTAATCTGTGCGATCTTCTGTATTTTCTATGGGGCGTATTTTGTGGCAGAACAGACATTTTCGAATCAGCCATATAATGCACAAAGCCATAAGAAAGTAACGGTCATTGTTACACAGAATGAGTCAGATGAGAAAGTTGCCGAAACCCTTGTTTCAAAGAAGCTGATCTATGGAAAGACTAGATTTGTGATCCGCAAATATTTCTCAAAATACAAAGATAAGTCGTTTATTTCAGGGACATATGAATTTACACAGTCTCAGGGAATGGATGACATTATGGGTATTTTATGCGGAGATCATGTATCAGAGGAGATCATACAATGATAGTGGATTTAAATATCACAGAATATATCCGCTCATTGATGAAAGAAGAGAAGAACGATTTAAGCCATATTGAATCAGAGGCCAGAGTCAATCATGTTCCGATCGTCAAACCAGAGACGAAGGAACTCTTAAGGACTCTGGTCCTTTTAAAGAAACCGATGAAGATCTTAGAAGTCGGAGCAGCAGTGGGATTTTCTTCTCTTTATATGAACAGTTACCAGCCGGAAGGCGGAACTATCATCACAATTGAGCGAAATGAAAAAAGAATCAAGAAAGCAAAAGAGAACATCAAAAATCAGGGAAAAGAAGAACAGATCACCTTACTAGAAGGAGATGCGATCGAGATCTTAAAAGGACTTGATGGAAGTTTTGACCTTATTTTTGTAGATGCAGCCAAAGGACAGTATATTCATTTCCTTGATGATGTACTAAGACTTCTGGCACCAGAAGGTGTGCTGGTTTCAGATAACGTACTTCAAGACGGAGACGTTGCCAGATCACGTTATGCGATCGAGCGAAGAGACCGCACCATTCATAAACGAATGAGAGACTATTTATATACGATCAAGAATCACCCACAGTTAGAGACAACGATCCTTCCGGTAGGTGATGGCGTAGCAATCAGTATCAAGATGGGAGAAAGTAATGAGAGACGTTGAATTATTAATTCCGGCAAGTAACTTGGAAGTATTAAAAGTTGCTGTGTTATATGGAGCAGATGCCGTTTATATCGGTGGAGAGATGTATGGACTACGTGCCAAAGCAAAGAATTTCTCCATGGAAGATGTTAAAGAAGGAATTGAATTTGCACATAAACACGGAGTGAAAGTTTATATCACTGCTAATATCGTGGCACACAACGAAGATTTAGAAGGAATCCGCAAATATTTTGAAGAATTAAAAGAAATCAAACCAGATGCATTGATCATCTCAGATCCTGGAGTTTTTATGATCGCAAAAGAAGTTTGTCCAGATATTGACCGCCACATCAGTACACAGGCAAACAGTACCAACTATGCAACATACAAGTTCTGGTATGATCAGGGAGCGAGCCGTGTCGTATCTGCAAGAGAATTATCTCTGGAAGAGATCAAAGATATCCGTGCTCATATCCCAGATGATATGGAAATCGAATCATTTATTCATGGTGCTATGTGTATCTCTCATTCCGGAAGATGCCTGCTAAGTAACTACTTCACAGGAAGAAATGCAAACAGCGGAGAATGCACACATCCTTGCAGATGGAAATACTCTGTGATGGAACAGACAAGACCAGGAGAATATATGCCAGTGTATGAAAATGAACGTGGAACATATATTTTTAACTCCAAAGACTTGAATATGATCGAATATATCGATCAGATCTTAGATGCGGGAATCGACAGCTTGAAGATCGAAGGACGTATGAAGACAGCTCTTTATGTAGCAACGGTTGCAAGAACTTACAGAAAAGCGATCGATGACTGCAAGGAATCCGTAGAAAAATACAGAGCAAATATGGATTACTACAAAGAAGAGATCGCAAAATGCACATACCGTCAGTTTACAACAGGATTTTATTTTGGAAAGACAGACGAAACTTCTCAGATATATGACAGCAATACGTATATTAAGAACTGCACATACATCGGAATCGTTCAGGGACATAATGACAAAGGATATGCACTCTTAGAACAGAAGAATAAATTCTCTGTCGGAGAGACGATTGAAGTTATGATCCCAGATGGAACAAACAAAGAAGTTATAGTGAAAGCGATCGAAGATGAAGACGGAAGACCAATGGAATCCGCCCCACATCCAAAACAGATGATCTATGTTGATTTTGGAGAAGAGATTAAAGAAGGATATCTGCTTCGAAGAAGAGAAGAGGTCGAAGAAGAGAATTAAGATAAGATCGGCAAAAACTTCAGAATAGAAATGGAAAAGCACTTTTCTAAGCAAAGTATCATAGTATGATAAAAAGGCTTAGAAGGGTGCTTTTCTTTTGCAAGAGTTTTTACAACCTTTATTACCAGAGGAAGAACGTCATTATCTGATCCTAAGCCGCCAGGGAGACATGAATGCGAGAAATCTGTTAGTGGAACACAACCTTCGTTTGGTTGCACATATCGTAAAGAAATATCATAATCTGGACAGGGAAAAAGAAGATATGATCTCGATCGGTGTGATCGGGCTGATCAAAGCGATCAATACGTATGATATCAGCAAAGGCCACCGGCTTGTCACGTATGCTGCAAGATGCATTGAAAATGAATTATTGATGATGCTTCGTCAGGAAAAGAAAACATCAAAGAACACATCCCTTTATGAGCCAATCGGGATAGATAAAGAAGGAAACGAGATCCATCTGTTAGATATTCTAGGAACACAGGAAACGGATTTGATCAAAAAGATCGAGCAGAAAGAAAATATCAAAAGAATCTATGAAGAATTAGAGAAAATGGAGATGAATAAGGAGAAGAAAACACTGATTATGCGTTATGGACTTTATGGAAGAGAACCAATGACACAAAAAGAAGTAGCAAAAAAACTTCATATTTCAAGATCCTATGTAAGCAGGATTGAAAAGAAAGCACTGATGTTATTAAAAAGTAAAATAAAGACATGACACACTTATATCTTAGATATTAAGAGAAAATGGTAGTTTTTCTTTTATTAATTTAATAAAGTGAAAAAATCTTCACTATACAAAGAAAATAATCATAAAAATCTTCGAAAACAAAGATGCCATATCAAAAAGTGAAAAATTTTTCATATCATTTCACCCACAAAACAGGTAATATAATTGCATACAAAACACACGGACCGATAAGGAGGATAAAAATATGGACGCAATGAAAATCGCAAATAGTATCCCAATGTGGCTTGCCTGTGCACTTCCAGTGGCATTTGTCATCTTACAGGCAGTCTTATTCGCAAGGGGTGCTTACAAATCAGGAAAGAAACTAGGACTTAACGATAAACAGATGAAAAAAGCAATGAAAAGCAGTGCGGTAACATCAATTGGACCATCCATCGTTGTATTAAGTGCGATGCTTTCTCTGTTAGTATCTGTAGGGGGACCAATCGGATGGATGAGATTATCTATGATTGGTTCCGTTATGTTTGAATCTATCGCAGCAGGACTTGGAACATCCGCTGTCGGGGTACAGCTTGGAACGGACACATTAACACCAGAAGCTTTAGGAATGGCAGTCTGGACCATGATCCTTTGCTCTATCGGATGGGCGTTATTCGCAACATTCTCTGCAAATAAGATGGATAAGATCGAAAAGAAAGTTTCCAGAGGAAATACAGGAACACTGACAACGATTGCTTCTTGTGCGATCATCGGTGTATTCTCAGCAATGTGTGCAAGCCATTTATCCAAACCATTTTACTCTATGATGATGAAAGCAGACCAGATCACAATGAGCGGAGCATGGAAGAATGCCTTAGCATGTGTGCTTGGAGCCGTGATCATGTTTGTACTTACCAAAGTTGCAAATAAAAAAGAGATCGGATGGTTAAAAGAATGGTCTCTGACGATCACAATTCTTGGAGCCATGATCATTACAGCATTAGTTTAAGCAGGAGGAAGATACGATGAACAATCAGGATTATTATAATAAAGAATATGTACCACAAGTCAATAAGATCGGTAAGATCACAGGATACCTTGGAGTTCTTCTTTCCTTTACTCCAGCACTTGTATTAGCTGTTGTCTATGGAATCTTACCAAAACCAGCTGCATTATTAACCGCATTTATCAGCGGATCCAGTGCCTTTGGAGTGTTATGGTTTGTAGAACCGATTTCTTACTTTCCAGTCGTCGGAGCCGCTGGAACTTATATGGCATTCTTATCAGGAAATATCTCTAACATGAGAATCCCATGTGCAAGTATGGCACAGGTGGCAGCAGATGTAGAACCAGGAACAGAAAAAGGATCTGTTGTTGCAACCCTTGGAATGGCAGTATCTATCGTGATCAACGTATCTGTTCTTACAATTGGAGCAATTCTTGGAACTTCTGTATTATCCATGCTTCCAGATACGATCAAAGCCGCATTAAACTACTTACTGCCAGCTTTATTTGGAGCTTTATTAGTACAATTTGGAATGAAAATGAAAAAACACAGCGTCATCATGGTTGTATTTGCGATCATCTTATATTTTATGATCGGAATGGGATATTTTAACTGGTTGCCAGGGGCATCCAACTGGCTTGGAACCTTAGGATGTGTCTTCGTAAGTATTGCTGTTGGAATGGCGACATTAAAGAATACAACAAAGGAATAGAAAGCAGGGGATAAAATGATCAAACAGGACGTTTATGATGAAGTGCAAGGGTTAGAGCCGTTGTGTCAGGAAATCTGTCATACTTTATGGAATCACCCAGAATTATCTGGAAATGAAAGAGAATCTGCCAATTTCTTAAGAAAAATCTTGAGTGAAGAAGGATTCACGATTGAGAACAATGAACATTTAGAACATGCGTTTATTGCAGAATACGGAAAAGGGAAACCAGTCATCGCAATTCTTGGAGAATACGATGCACTCCCTGGATTATCACAAAAAGCAGATATTAAAAAAGAAATGGTATCCGAAGATGGTGTCGGACACGGATGTGGACACCATATGTTAGGTGCCGCAGCTACAACTGCAGCCATTGCGATCAAACGTTTCTTAGAAAAAGGGAAACAAAAAGGAACAGTCAGATTCTATGGATGTCCAGAAGAAGAACTGTTAAGTGGAAAGGTAAAGATGGCATATCATCATATGTTTGATGGATGTGATGCAGCAGTGAGCTGGCATCCATCTGATACAAACATGGCACATGATCAAGCATATCTTGCGAATGCATCTGCACATTTTTATTTCCATGGAGTATCATCACATGCAGCATTTGCTCCGGAACAGGGAAGAAGTGCTTTAGACGCCGTGGAATTAATGAGTGTTGGAGCAAATTATTTAAGAGAACATGTCATTGACCGCACAAGAATTCATTATTCTACAGACAGCGGTGGATTTGCACCCAATATCGTGCCAGACCAAGCAAGTGCATGGTATTTTGTCAGAGCACCACATATGAAGGATGTCAAAAGCACAATGGAACGCTTAAAGAAAGTAGCCCAAGGTGCAGCGATGATGACAGAGACGACAGTGGATATTGAAATGGGATGTGGATGCTGTGAGTTATCCACAAACGAAGCATTTGCAGACCTTGCATATGCGAACCTGATTGAAGCAGATGGACCCAAATACACAAAAGACATGCCAACCTGTCTGTTTACAACTGCATGCTGGCCGATCGGATGCTCTCCACATACATGGCAGGCAACCGCAAGCGGAGGGACTTCCATCGGAGATAAAGGAGCCTTATATGCATCTAAAGTGGCAGCAGGAATCGTATATGATCTCTTTACAAAACCACAGGTCTTAGCGAAGATCACAAAAGAATTTAGGGAACGAAATAAAGAACCATACACACCGATGTATGAAGAATGATCGATATGCAAAGAAGCATCCGGTTCCTATGAGCAGTAGGAATCGGATTTTTTCTTATATATATGGATGTTTGATAGAAGATGAATGATTTATAGAAAAAACACGATAAAAATGGAGGAAATAAAGAATGGGAATCGCTGTCAAGGAACTACTGACACTAGAATACTTTAAAGACTATCACGTGATTGCAGGGAAATCAGGCTTACACAAAGAGATTCAGGGAACAACCCTCCTTGAAGCACCCGATGCCCTGCGCTGGGCAAAAGGAAAAGAGCTGGTCCTTTCCTCAGGATATGTATTAGCTCAGGAACCAGACTGCCTCGAAGAAGCATTTAAGTCAGGAAGCATGCAGGGAACCTCTGCCATGATGATCAAACGAGGCCGCTATCTTGACGAGATACCACAGCGATTAATAGATTTGTTTGACCAATACGAGATACCACTGATCAGTATGCCATTTTCTGTTCCATGGATGGAATTGATGAGTCAGATCAATACCGCAGTGATGAACCGAACGATCCGAAGATTCAAAGTCCACAGCAATAATCATCTGCAAGTATCGGATCAATCCTACAAAGTCCAGAAGATCAATAAGATTCTAAGAGCCGTAGAAGTCGAGATGAAATTTCCGGCATTTATCTATGATCTTGCCGAAGAAAAAAGCTACTACAGTTCCCCGGATTTTAAACGAATCACAGAATCCTTCGGATTATCCGAAAGCGATTACTGGGAACCATCAATGCCCTATACGAAACATACATTATGCGATTACATCAATATGGCAAGGATCCGCCTGATCAATCCTGGCAATTTAGAAGGACCACGTGTCAGCTGGATCATTATTCCGATCGTCATGGAAGATATCGTACAGGCATATTTTGTCGTAATGGAATCCAGAGAATTTATCGATTACTACGATGAATTTGCCATCCGTATCGCATTTTTAACATTGCAAGGAGTCTATGAACAGATTATGATCGCAGAAAATATGGGAAATATCGGATTTGAGAACTTCATTCATTTAGCCCTCGATTACACAGAAAAAGATGCCAAGAAACTCTTTTATCAGGCAAATATCCAAGGAATTTCCGTAAATACAGCTTATCAGTACATTGTATTTCACCAATGCAATGAAGGATACAACGCACGAAATGAAAGAAACACATTTTTGGAAGCCTTCCAGCAAAGCAAGTTAGGGAAGATCGGAAAGATTGCCTTTCTGGATGAAAATGATGGCTTGATCTTATTAGAAGCAGAAAAGATCCACAACAGCACACCCTGGACCAAAGACACAACAACGGAACTATTAAAAGAATTCCAGAGATACATCGGATTAAAATTTGCCGATATGAAACTGGAATTTGGAATCTGTCAGGAAGAAAAGACACTGTTAGAAGTCAGAGAATGTGTCAAGAAATGCCAGAAAGTATTAAAGATGGGAAGCATTATCTTCCCTGAAAAGGATATCTGGGAATACGAAATGTTAGGACCTTTAACATGGATTGAGATTCCTGAGAATGAGTTAAAAGAGATGTTAAGGAAATATCGGGAGTTGATGGAAGAAGAGAAGAATATTGAGTTGTTAAAGACATTAAAGATTTATCTGGAAAACAACATGAACTACAGTGTGACCGCGGAGAAGATGTATGTGCATATTAATACGATAAGAAAGAGAATTGATAAAGTGAATGATCTGGTGAAGATTGACTGGGAAGATCATGTGGATCGATTGAAGATGGAGATTTTATTGCAGTTTTTGGGATTGTAGGAGTGAAAATATTAATTTTTGTTGAGAAAGTATCGCACTTGCGATATAATGAAAATAAGAGGTGATACGATGAAAAAAAGATTATATCATGGATCGCAATTTATCATACAAAAACCAGAATACGGAAAAGGTGCAAGACATAATGATTATGGAAAAGGATTTTACTGTACAGAACAGATAGAACTTGCGAAAGAATGGGCATGTGCGAAGCAGGTAGATGGTTATGCTAACATTTATGATATGGATTTTAATGGGCTAAATGTTCTAAATTTAAATGATGGACATTATAATATTTTGAATTGGCTTGCATTATTAGCGGATAATAGAACATACTGGCAAAATGGAAGCATTGCAGAAGAGGCAAAAAGTTATATAAAAGAAAATTTTCTTCCAGATATTTCATCATATGATGTAATTATAGGATATAGAGCAGATGACTCATACTTTGCATTTGCACAGGATTTTGTTGCAGGCGTAATTTCCATGCAAAAACTTGCACATGCAATGAAGTTAGGTCAATTAGGAGAACAGATTGTATTAAAAAGTAAAAAAGCTTTTGAACAGATTACGTATATAGGAAATGAGCCTGTAGATGCAGAGATTTACTATATGAAAAAAACCGAACGAGAACGTGAAGCAAGACGAGAATATAGAAAAGGTAAAAAAGAAAAAGCAGATATTAATGAATTATTTATCTTGGATATTATGAGAGAGGGAATAAAAAATGGAGATGCACGCTTATTCTGAGGACTATTTGCTAACAGCACAAAGAATTCTAGGAGATATGTTAGACTATGCAGTAAATGAATATGAATTTGACCCAGACGAGTTTTATAAAATGTTTTTAGTATCCGATGTATCCAGACAATTTCAAGAAGGGAATCCAACATATATAGCAGGAAAAAATGGCTGTGAAATGGTAAAAGAAGTAATAAGATCAGCAGGACTTATAATGGAAGAAATTCCAGATGAAATGTATTTGGACAAATCTCCAGAATATTGGGCTGGCTGGGCATTGGCGTATTATCAATGGTATACAGCAAGACCGTTTATGAAGATATACAAAGTAGTAACGATAGAAGATCTTCTAAAAATGTATTCCGTATATCATGAAATGGATATTATGAAATTCGTAGAAGCAATCAATGAAAAATGGGATCAATATTATACAGAAACAAATTTAAAACGTTTACGCAAAATTGCAGGATTGTCACAAAGAGAACTTGCAGATT
>PPYE01074141.1_pt1 | contig 10878 bp, 9 predicted proteins | sample 1559881 | NCBI WGS metagenome assembly PPYE01 (sample SAMN08240022, study PRJNA423297) | Human gut metagenome, whole genome shotgun sequencing project.
GGCTAAGATGTACTTGATGTAATTTGCCCCGATAAATCCTGCGGCACCGGTCACTAGATAAGTTTTCATATTTTATTCTTTATGTTGATTTTAGGATTGTTTAGCCAATTCGATAAGGTACTTACCATACTCGGTTTTTTCGAGCTGTTGACCCAGTAGAAGCAACTGCTCCGTCGGAATCCATCCCTGACGCCAGGCGATTTCTTCAATACAGCTGACGTAAAAACCTTGGCGGTTCTGAATAGTGGCCACGAAGTTGGAAGCTTCCAGCAGACTGTCGCAGTTACCCGTATCGAGCCATGCAAATCCGCGTCCGAAGAGTTCCACTTTCAATGTACCTTCTTCCAGATACAGACGGTTCAAGTCTGTTATCTCATACTCTCCACGTGCTGAAGGACGAAGAGCCGCTGCTTTTTCCGTCACACTGGCATCGTAGAAATAAAGTCCCGGAACGGCATAATTACTTTTCGGCACTTCCGGCTTTTCTTCCAGTGAAATCACTTTTCCCTGTTCGTCAAATTCCACTACACCATAAGCGCGCGGGTCTTTCACGTAGTAACCGAAGATGCAGGCGCCCTTTTCTATATTGGCAGCCCGGCGGAGCATGGCGGAAAAGCCCTGTCCGTAAAACATATTATCCCCAAGAATCAGACAGCCCGGTTCGCCGTTCAGGAAATCGGCTCCCAATACGAAAGCTTGTGCCAGTCCGTTAGGTTGTTCCTGAATTTTATAGGAGAAAGACATACCCAGTTCCTCACCCGTTCCCAACAAGTCGCGGAACATCGGCAAGTCGCGTGGAGTCGAAATAATCAACACTTCGCGTATTCCTGCCAACATAAGTGTTGACAACGGATAATAAATCATCGGCTTGTCATACACAGGCATGATTTGTTTGGAAATCGCTTTAGAGAGCGGATAAAGTCGGGTGGCACTACCACCGGCTAGAATAATTCCTTTCATGTTCGTCTGAGTTATTCATTAACTGCGTGCAAAGGTCGGAAAGAATTCCGACGTGGCAAAATTTTAAAATAATTTTTCAATCTGGCAGGAACATTTATTTTATTTGTCCGCCAATTCGATGACTTCCAAGTCCTGAAAGGCCCCCTGGTTGATAACAAAACGTACCAAAGTCCGTACCTTGTGGAAACCGGACATGCCGGCAGCTCCCGGATTAATATGCAACATATCCAGTGTTTTATCATATTTCACCTTTAATATATGAGAATGTCCGCTGATAAAAAGTTTGGGCGGACGTGCCATCAGACTGCCGATGATGGAAGGATCGTATTTCCCCGGATAACCGCCGATATGTTTAATCAGCACTTCTGCACCATCCACCGTGAAACGGTTTATTTGCGGATACAGCTTTCTGATTTCCTGTCCGTCAATATTTCCATATACCGCCCGGAATGGACGGAAGGCGGCTAACCTTTCCGCTACTTCCAGCGAACCGATGTCTCCGGCATGCCAGATTTCGTCACATGGTTCAAAATATTCCAGATATTTCTCGTCCCAGTAAGCGTGAGTATCAGATAATAATCCAATTCTTGTCATAAATTTCTTTGTTTAATCCCACAAAGATACTATATTTGGAAAAATCTTAAAGCACATGGAAAGCAAATATAATTATTTCAAGCGAGATATTAGTTGGCTCTCATTTAATTATCGCGTATTGTTGGAGGCTCTGGACGAGCGTCTACCGCTCTACGAACGTATCAACTTCATCTCTATCTACTCTTCCAACCTCGAAGAGTTTTACAAAATCCGTGTAGCCGACCATAAAGCTGTTGCTCCGGGAAGAAATTTTTCCCTACCTGCAGCCTGTGCCTGTATCCAAAGATAAAATAGTCTCCTTCCTGCGGGATAACCGCCTTTACCTGGCCATACGAGTCTATCCGAAGAAAGAAGGAAATGAAGGAACTACAAGTCTAACAGAATCCCGGCAACCTCTTTACTTCGTGATGAAGCAACCCTACGCCAAAGTGCCCCGCTTCATCGAACTTCCATCCCGCGAGAAAAAACATTACCTGATGTTTACCGAAGATATAATCAAGGCAAACCTCAACCTTATTTTCCCCGGCTACGATGTTGATTCCAGCTACTGCATCAAAATCTCCCGTGACGCTGACATATTAATTGACGACACCGCCAGCAGTGCCGACCTTGTCGCTCAACTCAAGAAGAAAGTGAAGAAACGTAAGATCGGTGACGTCTGCCGTTTCGTCTACGACCGTGGTATGCCTCATGACTTTCTGGACTTTCTGGTAGACGCCTTCCATATTCAGCGTGATGAACTTGTCCCCGGCGACAAGCACCTGAATCTTGAAGACCTGCGTCATCTTCCCAACCCGAACAAATCTCTTCACAGCCTCGAAAAGCCGAAGCCAATGAAGCTGACCATCCTCGACGAAAAAGAATCTATCTTCAACTACGTTGCCAAGAAGGACCTGTTATTATATTACCCTTATCACTCTTTCGAGCACTTCATCCACTTTCTGTATGAAGCCGTGCACAACCCGGAAACCCGTGAAATCATGGTAACCCAATACCGCGTAGCTGAAAACTCCGCCGTCATCAACACCCTGATAGCCGCCGCCCAAAACGGCAAGAAAGTCACCGTATTCGTGGAACTGAAAGCCCGTTTCGACGAAGAAAACAACCTTGCCACGGCCGAAATGATGCAAGCCGCCGGCATTAAAATAATATACAGCATACCCGGTCTGAAAGTACACGCCAAAGTAGCCCTTATCCGCCGCCGCGGACTGAACGGTGAAAAAATACCCAGCTACGCCTATATCAGCACCGGTAACTTTAATGAAAAGACCGCCACCCTCTACGCCGACTGTGGCCTTTTCACCTGCCGTCCGAAGATAGTGGCCGACCTCTATAACCTCTTCCGCACCCTGCAAGGCAAAGAAGACCCGAAGTTCACCACCCTTCTTGTCGCCCGTTTCAACCTCATCCCCGAATTGAACCGCCTGATTGATCGGGAAATCGCCCTCGCCGACGAAGGCAAACAAGGCCGTATCATCCTAAAAATGAACGCCCTCCAAGACCCCGCCATGATTGACCGTCTCTACGAAGCCTCCGAACACGGCGTACAAATAGACCTCATCGTCCGTGGAATCTGTTGTCTTATCCCCGGACAGTCATACAGTCGTAACATTCGTGTCACCCGTATTGTAGACAGTTTCCTCGAACACGCCCGCATCTGGTACTTCGGCAACGACGGCAAACCCAAAGTCTTCATGGGCTCCCCCGACTGGATGCGTCGTAACCTCTACCGCCGCATCGAAGCCATCACCCCCATTCTCGCCCCCGACCTGCGTGACAGCCTCATCGAAATGCTTAATATCCAGCTCGCCGACAACCAAAAAGCCTGCTGGGTAGACGACAACCTGCGAAATATATTCAAAAAAAGAGCGCCCGGCACCCCCGCTGTACGAGCCCAATACACCTTCTATGACTGGTTAAACAAAACAAATAACTAAAAAACAACCAACTAATTAACTAACATAAGAATCCCATACCCGTGTCCTGCAACTTACAACGCCCCACACGGCCTTCCCGCAACGTTCCCGCTGCACATCCCCCGTTATACGCCCTTACTACATGGCTTCCCTCGCAACAACCACACCGACATCTCATGCAACCTCCCCCACAACGCCCACCCCGCACGCCCCTCCGGCCTACTTTTTTCTCCGTCAAGCGAGCCCCCGTAACGGAGCGTCAAAAAGGGCAGACTGTTTGAGCGTAGCGAGTTTCTGCCCTTTAGCGCAGTGCAGGGAGCGAGTAGGAGAAAAAAGTCAGCCTTGAATTTTTCTTTGCTTCTTTCTTTTGTTTCAAGACAAAAGAAAGACGATTACGAGACAAAAGAAAGATGATTGTAACATAAATGTAACATGTATGACACCTCCCTGCAACGTCAAATCCCGTCCTTTGCAGCCGGAAACAACATACACATATATTTATTATGGAGACTATTTATTTATGCATTATCATCTTCCTCTTTGTACTAGCTGTTTTCGATCTGATAGTCGGAGTCAGTAATGATGCAGTTAACTTTTTGAACTCTGCGGTAGGCGCCAAGGCCGCTTCGTTTAAAACCATTCTTTTCATAGCCGGTATTGGTATATTCATTGGCGCTTCCCTGTCCAACGGTATGATGGACATTGCCCGGCACGGCATCTACCAGCCCGAGCACTTCTACTTTGCCGAAATCATGTGCATTCTGCTGGCCGTCATGTTGACCGACGTAGTACTGCTGGACGTATTCAACTCCATGGGGATGCCTACCTCTACCACCGTTTCACTAGTCTTTGAACTACTCGGAGGTACCTTTGCCCTCTCACTTATCAAAGTACATAATAGCGATACCCTCGGTCTGGGCGACCTCATAAACACCGACAAAGCCCTCTCCGTCATCATGGCGATCTTCGTCTCCGTCGCTATCGCCTTCTTCTTCGGAATGCTTGTACAATGGCTTGCCCGTGTGATATTCACTTTCAACTATACGAAAAAGATGAAATACAGCATTGCCCTCTTCGGAGGTGTAGCCGCTACCGCTATCATCTATTTCATGCTTATCAAAGGACTGAAAGACAGCTCCTTCATGACCTCTGAAAACAAACACTGGATACAAGACAACACACTGATGCTAATCACCGTTTTCTTTGTATTCTTCACCGTACTGATGCAAATCCTTCACTGGATGAAAATCAATGTTTTCAAAGTCGTCGTACTGATGGGAACCTTCGCTCTGGCTCTCGCTTTTGCCGGTAACGACCTTGTCAACTTTATTGGCGTTCCCCTCGCAGGTTTCTCCTCTTTTTTAGATTACACCGCCAACGGAGAAGGAAATCCGAACGGCTTCCTGATGACCTCCTTGCTGGGACCTGCTAAAACACCGTGGTATTTTCTTATCGGAGCCGGAGCCGTCATGGTCTACGCCCTCTGCACCTCTAAAAAAGCACATGCTGTAATTAAAACATCTGTCGACCTTTCCCGCCAAGATGAAGGAGAAGAAGCATTCGGAAGTACTCCGATCGCCCGCACAGTAGTCCGCATCAGCATGACACTTGCCAATGGAATCTCCCGAATAATGCCGGACGGCAGCAAAAAATGGCTTGACTCCCGCTTCCGCAAAGACGAAGCAATCATTGCCGACGGAGCTGCTTTCGACCTTGTCCGCGCTTCTGTCAACCTGGTATTGGCCGGTCTGCTCATCGCCTTGGGAACCTCCCTGAAACTTCCCCTTTCCACCACCTACGTAACCTTCATGGTAGCTATGGGTACTTCTTTGGCCGACCGCGCCTGGGGACGTGATTCAGCCGTTTACCGTATCACCGGCGTATTAAGCGTCATCGGAGGCTGGTTCATCACCGCCGGAGCCGCCTTCACCATCTGTTTCTTCGTAGCTCTCGTACTCCATTATGGAGGTAACATCTCTATCATCGCCCTCATCGGTATAGCTGTATTCATCTTGATCCGTAGCCAGGTGATGTACAAGAAACGCAAAGCGAAAGAACAAGGTAACGAAACGCTGAAGCAACTGATGCAAACCACAGACAGCACAGAAGCCCTGCAACTGATGCGTAAGCACACCCGCGAAGAACTTTCCAAAGTATTGGAATATGCAGAAACAAATTTCGAACTGACTGTCACTTCATTCCTTCATGAAAATCTGCGAGGATTGCGTCGTGCCATGGGGTCCACTAAATTTGAGAAACAGCTCATCAAACAGATGAAACGTTCGGGCACCGTCGCCATGTGTCGTCTTGACAATAACACCGTACTCGAAAAAGGACTTTATTACTATCAAGGCAACGACTTCGCCAGCGAATTGGTCTACAGTATTTCCCGCCTCTGCGAACCTTGCCTCGAACATATCGACAACAACTTCAACCCATTGGACGCCATCCAGAAAGGTGAATTCAGCGATGTTTCCGAAGATATCACCTATCTGATTCAGCAGTGTCGTAAGAAAATGGAAAACAACGAGTACAACGACTTCGAAGAAGAAATCCGTCGTGCCAACGACCTCAACGGACAGCTTTCACTATTGAAACGTAAGGAACTGCAACGCATCCAAAGCCAATCAGGAAGCATCCGGGTAAGCATGGTGTATCTCACGATGGTTCAGGAAGCACAGAATGTAGTCACTTACACCATCAATTTGATGAAAGTAAGCCGTAAGTTCCAGATGGAAACTGAAATGCCGTAAGGACGAAAAGCAAGGATCGTCCACAGAATAACGGACGAATCATACTCCGCACGGAAAGGACTGTCTGATAAACCCTGTTTATATAGGAGGGGTGTATCAAACAGTCCTTTCTTTTTCAGAAATAGGTTTAAAAAAAGTTCTACTCTTTAGCATTTGATCTGGTAAAATTGTATATTTATAGTCGATAAGATACTTGAGACGATTTTAGATGCAATGATATAAAAACGAAATGAATGAAATATCAGTTAGAAATAACCACCTTACTGGTTCCTGTCAATGTGCATCAACTGTTTGAGAAATGTGAATGGCCTGAACTAAACTGTTTTGACAGAGAAATGGTTGAAGGCTATTTCTCTGATTTGGTGAATGGTATTCAAACCGATGAGGCTTTGGACGATTGGACGCTGACCGTTGTCCTTTATATCGGCACTTATTTGGGAGCCAACCATATCAGTATCTGGAAACATGGAATCACCGATACGGTAACTAAAGAAAAAGTGCTGACGATAGGTATACCTCTTCCTTGTAGTAAAACCATTCGTTGGGGAGTGAAGAAGAAAGGACGTTTTACGGGTAAAATACCGGATGAAAGCTTTAGGAGGAATAACAGACTCCTTCCCGTCAACTTTGCAAAATATGATAATATGGAGACCTATATAGAAGATAACATCCGGATAGCCCTTTTGAACCTGTTTGAAGTTGGTTTTACCCTGAAAGGATATAAAGTAAAGAAGCGGTAATAAGTAACTGAATTGTAATCAAACTTCTTTTTCATAGGGATTAAACTTGCTTATCCCGGCAGGAAAACGTATCTTTGTTGGTAAGAAAACTATAACCGCAAGTTCTGTTAGTATTATGGCAATGTACGTAATGGAAGAAATGCCCGATATTCATGGAACGGGCGAACAGGTACTTTATCCTCGGTTTGCAATGATAGATCAGGTATCTACCGAGGATTTAATACGTCAGATAGCATCCAGCAGTGGTTTTAATGTCGGAGATGTGGAAGGCGTAATTACACAGATCGGTATTGAAATGGCACATCAGATGGCAGAAGGCAAGTCTGTGAAGCTGGATGGTATCGGAACATTCTCTCCTTCGTTGGCGTTATGCAAAGATAAAGAACGCGAAAAGACCGGAGAGGGTGAAACCCATCGTAACGCACGAAGCATTGTGGTGGGGAGCGTGAACTTTCGTGTAGACAGGAAGATGGTGAGGCGTATCAACGGAAGATGTCTGCTGGAAAGAGCTCCGTGGAAGTCGCAACGCTCTTCACAGAAGTATACACCGGAGCAACGACTAGCATTGGCTGTTAGATATCTGGAGGAACATTCTTTTCTGACGGTCTACGAATACCGGAGACTGACAGGTCTGCTGCGCACAACGGCTACCAATGAATTGCGTCAATGGGCGTATACACCCGGTTCCGGTATCGGGATTGATGGTAGAGGAACACATCGGGTGTATATAAAGAAAACATAATTCATCATATTTGTATGATGATACTATACAAATACTTTATATCTTTGTAAAACAATGACATAAATCGCGATTTAACCATACCACTGAAAATATGAAAACAAAAACTTTATTAGGCTTCTTTCTCCTCTCTCTCATGACTTTTTGTATATCAGCCTGTCAAGATGATGCAGAGATTATTTTATTTAGCGGTTCCGAATTAATCGACGAAACGGGAACCTGTACGAACACGATTTCTTCTACAGTCCTGTATCTTAATGGATGGGAATCGGAGAATATCGGGATAGCTAATGGAAAAGGTGGTTACTCGGCACAAAGCTCCGATGAGACGATTGTGACGGCAACAGTCAACGATAACAGGTTATGGCTTAGCTCACACGGTAAAAAAGGGAAAGTGACGGTTACCGTTAGTGATAAAGACGGCAATTATGTCACGCTGCCTGTTACGGTTTCTTATGGTGTACTGACATTTACATGTCTCGACCAGCCTGAATTCCAAGTGTCCAGACCTAGTGAAGATATGTTGTTATTGGACGCAGAAGAGGACTTGCAGAAGAAGGTGAATGCGGCAATGGCTTTTTATTCTTTTATTAATAAGGGAGATATCTGTGTGTTACGACCGGATGATGTGTATCGTTTATCTGAAGAAGGAGAAGGAGGGAAATTTACCTATAAGACACAGGATGAACAGATTCTTGCTGAAGGAACATATCGGATAGAATGGGCTTCACTGGCTGGAAAACAGAAAAAAGCTTTTGTCTTTACATATAAAGGTGAAAATGATGTAGAGAAACAACACACCTTCTTTAATTTTAGCCCGTATTTAGGAACTCAAAGTCTTACAAGAGAAAGAGGTCCGATTACTACGGCATGGTTGGAAGATGTATCTGATTCACCTTATCTCGAAGATGTTTTACCTGCAGATAGAACGGTTGTATATTGGGTGGATACAATGATCTTCAGTTTATCTGCGGAGGATTTGTAATCATTTGTACGGGCTTTATTGTAAAGCCCGTATACGTACTTCGGTTGTTTTCTCATTTTTCAATCCTTCTTTTACTTTATTGATATCCGTATCTCCGTAATGATAAGGATACAAAATGTGCGGCTTGATAATTTGAGTTGCACGTATCGCTTGTTCCGGTGTCATGGTGTAGGGTTGGTTGACTGGCAGGAAAGCGATATCAATATCTTTCACTTGGTTTAGTTCTGGAATATCTTCTGTATCTCCGGCGATATAGATGCGGGTCCCTCCCAGAGTAAGAATATAGCCGTTGTCACGTCCTTTGGGATGGAACTTATCTCTGCCGGGAGTCGTATTATAGGCCGGTACGGCTTCCAGTTTCATATCATCTGCCAGTTGAAGCACATCACTGTTCTTCATTTCCTGTCCTCTGTTCAGCATTTTCCGGCAATTAGGATTAGCAATAATTCTAGTCCCGCTTGTTTCGATAGCTGCTATTGCTTTGGTATCGAAATGGTCGCCATGTTCATGCGTAATCAGGATGAAATCCGCCTTCGGCTGTTGTGTATAGTCGGCGTAATCGGATACTGGATCAACGAATATTTTTTGTCCTGCATATTCCAACAATAAGCTGGCATGTTTGAAGAAAGTGATCTTCAGGCTTTTCCCATTTTGGGTGGTAAATGAATCCATTTCAAAGTTTTGCATCTTTGTAGTCAGGTTAGTTGGGTTGTTAAATGAATGGGAATAAGAAAATCCGTAAGAAAAGCATAATACGAATGCTAATAATAGATTCTTTTTCATATCTGTACAGAATTTGGTTCCCTGCAAAGATAAACATCCGAGAAGATTTATCGGTTCATATTTGAAATGATTCTTTGCGAAATTAACTTTCTTTTTGTGGAAAATAAGAAGGCACGGGAAATATTTCATTCCCGTGCCTTCTCTTATTATTTTATGCCTTTACGGTATTCTTATGCGTTCAATGCCTGTTCGATATCAGCAATAATATCATCCGCATTTTCGATACCTACCGATAGACGGATCAAGTCCGGGCGTACACCTGCTTCCATCAGTTGCTCATCCGTCAACTGGCGGTGAGTATGGCTCGCCGGATGGAGCACGCAACTACGTGCATCCGCCACGTGAGTAACGATCGCAATGAATTCCAGTGAATCCATAAACTTGATAGATACGTCACGTCCGCCTTTCAGTCCGAAGGAGATGACTCCGCAGGAACCATTCGGCATATATTTCTGTGCAAGGCTATAATATTTATTGTCCGGCAGTCCGCAATAGTTTACCCAGGCAACTTTCTCATTTTTAGAAAGATATTCGGCTACTTTCTGCGCGTTGCGGCAGTGTTGAGGCATACGCAGGTGCAACGTTTCAAGTCCCAGATTCAATAAGAAAGAATTTTGCGGGCTTTGGATGCTGCCGAGGTCACGCATCAGTTGGGCAGTTGCTTTGGTGATATAAGCACCTTTGCCGAATGCTTTGGTATAAGTCAGTCCGTGGTATGACTCGTCCGGAGTACAAAGTCCCGGGAATTTTTCAGCATGAGCATCCCAGTCAAAATTACCGCTGTCTACGATACAGCCACCTACGCTTGTAGCGTGTCCGTCCATGTATTTGGTAGTAGAATGAACCACGATGTCAGCTCCCCATTCAAATGGGCGGCAGTTGATCGGGGTCGGGAAAGTGTTGTCAACAATCAAGGGAACCCCGTGACTGTGTGCAATGCGTGCAAATTTCTCAATATCCAGTACTTCAAGAGAAGGGTTGGAAATCGTTTCACCGAATAAAGCTTTTGTATTCGGTTTGAAAGCTGCAGAAATTTCTTCTTCGCTGGCATCCGGATTAACGAAAGTCACATCGATGCCTAGCTTCTTCATGGTCACGCCAAACAGGTTGAACGTACCTCCGTAAATAGCGGAAGAGCAAACAAAGTGATCTCCTGCCTGACAGATATTAAAAATGGCATAGAAGTTGGCAGCCTGGCCGCTGGAAGTCAGCATAGCGGCTACACCACCTTCAAGGGCAGCGATTTTGGCGGCAACAGCGTCATTCGTTGGATTTTGCAGGCGGGTATAAAAGTAACCACTGTCTTCCAGGTCGAACAGGCGGGCCATCTGCTCGCTGGTATCGTATTTGAAAGTTGTACTTTGATAGATGGGCAATACGCGTGGTTCGCCTTTTTTAGGCGTCCATC